>Ga0209916_1000076_pt1 | contig 233364 bp, 203 predicted proteins | sample ThiBio_1000_plan_FD_183956 | JGI IMG/M metagenome (GOLD analysis project Ga0209916, IMG submission 183956) | Wastewater bioreactor microbial communities from Cape Town, South Africa - Thiocy_solids_2 (SPAdes) | ecosystem: Engineered > Bioreactor > Thiocyanate-remediating > Anaerobic-Aerobic ... | reverse complement strand
CCTCGTTGGGTAATCTCCCGGCACCCGGCCTTGCAGAAACGGGCTCGTGCCCTGGCAACTGTTCGGGTTCTGGAGCAAATACCTGCATCGACCCAAGCTCTCCCACGGTCTAGAAACCTGAGGGGGGACGATCTGGTGCAGGCGACGAACTTACAACGACGAACTTACAAGGGAGCAATCCCGCGACCACGGCGGACATCCAGACGGCCGCGGCGCCAACTCCCTCTCCCCTGACAGCTTCATCGTTGGGGGAGAGGGCTGGGGTGAGGGGGCGCTTCTGCTTCCCGCTTACGGCAACCGCGGCGTCAGCCTTTGGCGCTGACGAAATTTTGCTGCAGCAGTTCGGGCTCCCCCTGCCAGCGGTAGGCCACCAGCGGGCCACCCTTGCCAGCGCTGTAGTCCACGCAAGCCACATGCGGCGCCAGCCGGTGCGGCTCGCCCTGCATCCAGTAGTGGCCGATGAAGACCGGGCGCGCATCCGCATAACCGAAACGCACGTCTTCGGGGATGGGCCATTCGGGCAATTGTTCGCGCGACCCGCCATCGACGATGGCCGAGGCCTTGAACGTGGTCGCCGCGGCATCCCACCAGCGCGTACGCGCCTCGCTGCGCAGGCTGTCGCCCAGCACGAACTGCATGCCATCCGGCAGCCGCACCTCGGGACCCTTGAGCACCGCCTCCACCGCGGCGTACGCCGCCGATCCGCGTACCGAGACCGCTTCGAGCACACCCTGGTCGAACCGGTTCCCCGGCCGCAAAAGTGGCGTGAGCACGGCCATGGCCTGCGGGTGCCAGCAGGCGTGGACGACTCGCACATCCGCCAGATCCAGCCAGAGCGGCAGCCCCATGAACCAATCGAGTGCCTCCTTGCGCCAGGTCGGATGATCCGCCGTGGCGGCCAGGAAGGCCTCGTGCTGCCGGAACTTCTCGTCCGTATGCGCCCGCAGGTGCTGCCCCGGCCGATGCGGATCAGGGGCGGCCCAGGCCAGGGCATTGAACTCGTGGTTGCCCATCACCGCCTGTGCCGTGCCGGCATCCACCATGGCGCGGACCAGGTCCACGGTCTCGCGCTGCCCCGTGCCACGGTCGATGAGGTCGCCGACGAAGATGGCCTGGTGGCCCACCTTGCGCCACGCGCCTGCCTCTTGCCGATAGCCCAGACGGGCGAGCAGCGCCCGCAACGCCGCATCATGGCCATGGATGTCGCCGATGATGTCGTAGTTCATGCACACCTTGCTGCTGACATGCCGACGAGTGCAGGGTACAACCCTGGTCGCCGCACCCGATACCTCTCCACTCCGCCCACGGCAGGTTTCGACACCTGGTTCGGCGCGATCACGTGCCCGATCGGGCCGGCACTCGAGGACGGCCACGTGCACGTCGCTGCGCCAGCGGAAGCCCAGGCGTTCGTACAGCGCAATCGCCGCGTGGTTGGTTTTCCAGGCATGCAGGAACGCGGTGTCGCCACGCGCGGCAATGTCCGCCATGACGTGACGCGACAGGCGCGAAGCCAGCCCGCGGCCACGAAAATCCGGATGCGTGCACACGCCGCTGACTTCGGTGTAACCCGCGAAGCGGAAGCGCTCGCCGGCCATGGCCGCGAGCCGGCCATCGATGCGGATGCCGAAGAAGTTGCCCATGCGCCCGGTGCCGCGCAGGAACGGACCGGGCTCGGTGAGCGTGGCCAAGGCCAGCATCTCCTCGGCATCCGCCTCGCCCAGCGGCACGATGTCAGCCGTCCCGTCCTCGCCCCCTGCCTCGCCCCCGTCCGCTGCGGCGGGAGTGGCAGCGACCATCTGCACGCACAGCGCCTGCTTGAGCGCCACGAGTTCGGCCGGAATGCGGATCTCCGGCACCTGCAGAATGTAGATCGGGTCACGCGGCCGCGCGAGTCGCGCCAGCGCCGCCAGCGCCTCGCCGCTGTCATCCCGCGCGGAAGCAAACCGGTTGACGTCCGGGTCATAGCGCAGCGCCAGTCCGTCGCCCAGCGCCAGGTGCGCATGCGCCGAGGTCAGGCTGGACCACACCGGCCGGTCGAGCAGCTCGATTGCCGCCGTACTCGTGGCAATGAAGGGGCCAACCTGCTTCGAAAGGTTTCCGGTCAACATATGCTCCGAGATGTCCCATGGATTGCGCCGCATTCGCAGGCGCCTCCATTGTCCTCCGAAACCTCAGGTGCCCGCGCACAAGACGCATGGGAAGAGTGCCCGGCTCAGACCATTTCGGATTACCGATGGGCGACGGGCACGCAAACGCCACCGCGAGGGTGGCGTTTGTGATTGGAACCAGTGGTGGGCGGTACAAGGATCGAACTTGTGACCCCTACCATGTCAAGGTAGTGCTCTACCGCTGAGCTAACCGCCCGCGTCGCCCTATGGTGCGATACGAGCGGGGCAGTATAAAGGAGCATCGGCCAGGCAACAACGCCGGCCTGCCGAGACGGCGGCGCGGGTTGGACCGGCCGCGCCTGCTGTGCTGGCCCATGGGATCGTGGCTGGCGCGGCGGACCCGTCACTGCGCTCCCGACCGCAGGAAGCCCCTTGTGGATTGATCCGCCTTACGCCTGGGCCTGCAAACAGGGGATCCCACTCGCGGGATCACGGCAGCGCTTGCCTCAGTGCAGCGCCTGCTCGCGCAGTTCATGGATCTGGTCGCGCACGCGGGCGGCTTCCTCGAATTCCAGGTTCTTCGCGTGTTGGTACATCTGCGTTTCCAGCTTCTTCAGCATGGCGGTGACCTCGGTGGCGCTCAGGCTGGCGTAGTCGGCCTGCGCCTCGGCCACGGCGCGGACCGTGCGCGACGGCGTGGTGCCGCCGCGGCGCTGGCGGCCGTTGTTGGCGGTGTGCGCGCCTTCCATGATGTCGGCGACGCGGCGCACGATGGTGGTGGGCGTGATGTCGTGCTCTAGGTTGTACGCCACCTGCTTCTCGCGCCGGCGCGCAGTCTCATCCATGGCCGCGCGCATCGACGGGGTAACCACGTCGGCATACAGGATCGCGCGCCCACGCACGTTGCGCGCGGCGCGGCCGATGGTCTGGATCAGCGAGCCGGTGGAACGCAGGAAGCCTTCCTTGTCCGCATCCAGGATCGCCACCAGCGACACCTCGGGCATGTCCAGCCCTTCGCGCAGCAGGTTGATGCCGATCAGCACGTCGAACACGCCCAGGCGCAGGTCGCGGATGATGTCGGCGCGCTCGACCGTGCCGATGTCCGAATGCAGGTAGCGCACGCGGACATCCTGCTCGTCGAGATACTCGGTGAGGTTCTCGGCCATGCGCTTGGTCAGGGTGGTCACCAGCACACGCTCGCCGACCGCCACGTTCTTGTGGATCTCGCTCAGCAGGTCGTCGACCTGGGTGCGCACCGGACGCACCTCGACCTCGGGGTCGACCAGGCCGGTCGGGCGCACCACGAGCTCGGCGACGGCATCGCCGGACCTGGCCAGCTCGTACGTGCGCGGCGTGGCGGAAATGAAGATCGCGCGCGGCACGCGCGCCTCCCATTCCTCGAAGCGCAACGGCCGGTTGTCCATCGCCGAAGGCAGGCGAAAGCCGAACTCCACCAGGGTTTCCTTGCGCGAGCGGTCGCCCTTGTACATCGCGCCGAGCTGCGGCACGGTGACGTGCGATTCGTCGACCACCAGCAGGCCGTCAGCCGGGAGGTAGTCGAACAGCGTCGGCGGCGGCTCCCCCGGGCCGCGCCGGCTGAGGTGCCGCGAGTAGTTCTCGATGCCCTGGCAATAGCCCACTTCGGCCATCATCTCCAGGTCGAAACGGGTGCGCTGGTCCAGGCGCTGCGCCTCGACCAGCTTGTTCTCCTTGTACAGGATATCCAGGCGCTCCTTGAGCTCCACCTTGACCGTCTCGATGGCGTTCAACACGCTGGCCCGGGTACTGGCGTAATGCGTGCGCGGGTACACCGTGTAGCGCGGCACGCCGCGGATGGTCTCCCCGGTCAACGGGTCGAACAAGGCCATGCGCTCGACGTCGCCGTCGAACAACTCGATGCGCAGCGCCTCGGTCTCCGACTCGGCCGGGAACACGTCGATGACCTCGCCGCGTACGCGGTAGGTGCCGCGGCGCAGCTCGGTCTCGTTGCGCGTGTATTGCAGCTCCGTCAGTTGGCGAATCAATTTCCGCTGGTCCATGTGCTCGCCCACGGCCAGGATCAGGCGCAGGCTGAGGTAGTCCTCGGGGTTGCCCAGGCCGTAGATCGCCGACACGGTGGCGACGATGATCGCGTCGCGCCGCGACAGCAGGGCCTTGGTCGCGGACAGGCGCATCTGCTCGATGTGCTCGTTGATCGAGGCGTCCTTCTCGATGAACGTGTCGGAGGCCACCACGTAGGCTTCGGGCTGGTAGTAGTCGTAGTAGCTGACGAAGTACTCCACCGCGTTGTGCGGGAAGAAGGTCTTGAACTCGCCATACAACTGCCCGGCCAGGGTCTTGTTCGGCGCCATCACCAGGGTCGGGCATTGCACGCGCTCGATCACGTTGGCGACGGTGAAGGTCTTGCCCGAGCCGGTGACGCCGAGCAGGGTCTGCGCAGCCAGGCCGGACTCGAAGCCCTGGGTCAGCTGCTCGATCGCCTGCGGCTGGTCGCCGGCGGGCTTATAGGGCGCAACGAGCTGGAAGCGGTCGGTCATCGGCTACACATGTGGGCGCGGGTGCCCATTTTAAATCCGCCGCCCCCACATCATCGGCCCGGTGTGACTTACGCCAGGCACCTCTTGCCGCTGCTGCCGGCCGCGTGGCCAGGAGGCTAGCTTTTCGGGTCCGGACACACCGGATATACCGATGACCAGCTGCCGGCAACAAGGCATCACCCTGATCGAGCAGATCATGGTGGTGTCCATCATCGCCATCCTGATCGGCGTGGCCAGCCCTGCCCTGCTGCGCAGCTTGCAGCGCAACGAGGTCCGCGTGGCGCAGGACGAGGTGATGGCGGCCTTGCAGTACGCACGCTCGACCGCACTCGAGACCGGCATCCGCACCGTGTTCTGCCCCAGCATCGACCAGCGGCATTGCGCCGCCACCACGCAGTGGGAACACGGCTGGGTGGTGGGCATGGATGCCGACCACGACAACCAGCCCGATGGCCGGGCCCGCTACACCGGCGCCGGGCACGGCCAGCGGCTGCACATCCGCAGCAGCGCGGGCCGCCACATCGTGCGTTACCAGTCGGACGGCTCGGCTGGCGGCAGCAACCTCACCCTGCTGATCTGCCAGCAGGCCAGCACCACCCCGGCGCTCAGCATCGTGGTGTCCAATTCCGGCCGCATGCGCGGTGCCCCGGCCACGAGCGCGCAGACAGCCAGTTGCGCCGCCGCACGCTGAGCGCGCCACCCTCCCCCTGCGTCATTCCCGCGAAACTCGCCTCGTCATTCCCGCGAAAGCGGGAATCCAGTGCCTTTGTCGCCAGGACCAGAAGTGCGAGAGCATCTGGATTCCCGCTTTCGCGGGAATGACGATGGAGTAGCGTGGCAATTGCGCTTCCGGAAACGTTCGGGACAGCAGCGCGCTTGACCATCTTCGTTGTCGTAAATCGCTTCGGGGATGACGCCAGGGGCGAAGGCGAGGGTAAAGTGGAAGAGACCCCTTGGACAGTGTCGCGCCACGCCCCACGTTGGCTACCATGGGCCAGCAGCCGCCCCTGCGACCCGCGGCCAAATCCTGGACGCGGGTACAACGGCAGCCTGGGGCCCGCGACATGAGCGCACTGCACGCATCGCAAGCCACCGGATACCAAGGCCTGGACCCCGCAGAAGCGGCCCGTCGGCTGTCAGCCCAGGGCCCGAACATGCTGCCTGGCCACGCACCGAAGACGCTGTGGGCAATCACGGTCGGCGTGCTGCTCGAACCGATGTTCCTCATGCTGCTGGTTGCCGGCGGGCTCTACCTTGCCTTGGGCGACCACGCCGAGGCGGCGTTCCTGCTGTCGTTCGTGTTTGTGGTCATCGGCATCACCCTGGTGCAGGAGCGCAAGACCCAGCGTGCCCTGGAATCGCTGCGCGAGCTGTCCGCCCCGCGTGCACTGGTGATCCGCGGTGGCGGGGAAATCCGCATACCGGGTCGCGAGGTGGTGGTCGGCGACCTGCTGGTGCTGCACGAAGGCGACCGCATCGCGGCCGATGCGGTGTTGCTGGACGGCCATCTCGACGTCAACGAATCGCTGCTCACCGGCGAGGCGGTGCCGGTCACCAAACTTCCCGGCGAGGACAGCGGCCAATTGTTCGCCAGTACCGTGGCGACCAAGGGCGTCGGTGTCGCCGAGGTCCGTGCGATCGCCGGTGCCACCGCGGTCGGCCGCATTGGCCAGGCGCTGGCCGATACCGCCGAACCGGTATCCGGCTTGCAGCGGGCCTCACGTCGGCTGATCCGCAACCTTACGATTGGCGGCCTGCTGCTGGCTACGGCGTACACGCTGCTTGGCTGGCTATGGGACAACCGCAGCCTGCTGGAAAGCGTGCTCGCGGGCATCGCGCTCACCATGGCGATCCTGCCCGAAGAGATCCCGGTGATCCTTACCGTGTTCCTGGCGCTCGGCGCGTGGCGGATCTCAAAACACAAGGTGCTGACGCGCCGTGTGCCCGCGGTGGAGGCGCTGGGCGCGATCTCGGTGCTGGCGGTCGACAAGACCGGCACGCTGACCCAGAACCGCATGCAGGTGGCTGAGCTGTGCCTGGTCGATGGCAGCACGCACGAACAGGATGCGCGCGACCTGCCCGAGCCGTTCCACGCCCTGGTCGAGTTCGCGATGCTGGCCACGCCGGCCGATCCGTTCGACCCGATGGAAAAGGCAATCCAGCAGTTCGGCCAGCACTGGCTCATCGACACCGAGCACGTGCACGCCCAATGGGCGCCGGAATTCGAATATGCATTGTCGCCGGAGATCCTGGCGATGACCCACGTGTTCCGCGGCGACGCGCGCGATGCGCACCTGCTTGCCACCAAGGGCGCGCCGGAAGCGGTGATCGACTTGTGCCACCTGGATGCGGACGCGGCGGCCGCGATCCTGCACCAGGTCGAGGCGATGGCCGAGCGCGGACTGCGCGTGCTCGGCGTGGCGCGCGGCGAGTGGCAAGGCGAAGCGTGGCCACGCAGCCAGCACGATTTTGATTTCCGCTTCCTCGGCCTGCTTGGCTTCGTCGACCCGCCTCGCCCGGAAGTGCCGACGGCGATTGCCGAATGCCGCGGCGCCGGTATCCGTATCATCATGATGACCGGCGACCACCCCGCTACCGCGCGCGCCATCGCCCGCGAGGTGGGGCTGAGCGAGCGCGCCGAGGTGATCACCGGTGCGGAAATGGCCGCGCTGGACGACGCCGCGCTGCGCGAGCGCCTGCGCCACGTCGACCTGTGCGCCCGGCTCAAGCCGGAACAGAAACTGCGCCTGGTGCAGCTGCTGCGCGAAGGCGGTGAGGTGGTGGCGATGACCGGCGACGGCGTCAACGACGCGCCCGCGCTGAAGGCGGCCGACGTCGGCGTGGCGATGGGCGAGCGCGGCACCGACGTGGCGCGCGAGGCCGCCGCGCTGGTGCTGCTGAACGACAGCTTCGCCAGCATCGTCAACGCGATCCGCCAGGGCCGGCGCATCTACGACAACATCACCAAGGCCACCCGCTTCGTGTTCGCCGTGCACATGCCGATCATTGCACTGGCGCTGGTGCCGACCCTGCTGCACTGGCCGGCATTGCTGATGCCGGTGCACATCGTGCTGCTGGAGCTCTTGATCGATCCCGCCTGCTCGGTCGTATTCGAAGCTGAACCCGCCGACGAGGACATCATGCAGCGGCAGCCGCGCGCAACGTCGGATTCCCCGTTTGCCGTCGCCAACCTGCGCTACGCGGTGATCCAGGGCCTGGGCTTCGCCGGCATCCTGCTGCTCGGCTACGGCCTGTTGCTCGGTGAAGGGCTGGACGCGGCGAGCAGCCGCGGCGCGGTGTTCATCGCGCTGGTGACCGGGCTGTTCCTGCTGACGCTCGCCAACCGCGACTTGTCCCACCCGCTGCTTGCCCGCCATCCGGCCAAAAACCCCTGGCTGCTGCGGATGTTCGGCGGCGTGGCGCTGACGCTGGTCGTCGTGATTGGCGTCCCATTCTTGCGTGGCGTGATGGGGTTGGCCGTACCGGGTGTGCCCATGCTGCTCGCCAGCGCCGGGATGCTGGCAGCCACCATCGCCTGGCTGGAACTGCTGCGCCGCACGACGCGCACCAGCGCACGCGTGGCGCGCTGACCCCACGACACTGGGCTGGCGGTGCCTCCAACAGTGGCACCTGTCGCGGCCACGCTGGCGCCGACGCCATGACCTCGACGGCGCCGCCAAATACGGATCTCCCGGACCCCAATCGGCCATCGATACGCGCGTACAGTACGTCGTCGGCTTGCACCATCAGCCACCCCAACATCCCACCGGCTCACCGGAAGCCACACATGAACAAGAGGCCCGCCGCCGCTGCCACGGTGCCACCCGACCGCAGGAACACCGAGGATGGCGGCATCGAAAAGCCGCTGTGGGCCAACCTGAGCGCAGGCCTGGTCACGGGCGCGGCCGACGACGATCCCAGCGGAATTGCCACCTACTCGCAGGTAGGCGCCGCGTTCGGCTACGGCATGCTGTGGTGCATCGTGCTGACCATGCCGCTGATGATCGCGATACAGGCGGTCAGCGCCGGCATCGGCCGCGTCACCGGTCACGGCCTGATGGACGGCATGCGCAAGTACTACCCGCACCGGCTGGTCTACGCGCTGATGGCCTCCCTCGTGGTCGCCAACGTCATCAACCTCGCGGCCGATATCGGCGCCATGGGGGCCGCGCTGGAACTGCTGATCGGTGGACCCGCACTGGTCTATGCAGCGGGTTTCGCGCTGTTGTCGCTGTTGCTGCAGGTGTTCATCCCATTCACCCGCTATGCCCCGTTCCTCAAGCTGCTGACCCTCAGCCTGCTTGCCTACGTGGCCACCGTGCTGGTGATCGACGTACCGTGGCTGACGGTACTCAAGAGCCTCGTGCTGCCCCCCATCTCCTGGAACGCGCAGTATGCCGTCGGCCTGGTCGCCGTGCTCGGCACCACCATCAGTCCCTACCTGTTCTGCTGGCAGGCCGCCCAAGAAGTCGAGGAAATGGCGTCGAGCAAGCGCCGCAAGCCCTTGCGCCGGGCGCCGAAACAGGCACCCAGCGCTTTGCGCCGCATTGGCATCGACACCACCGTCGGCATGATCTTCTCCAACCTGGTCTCCTTCTTCATCATCCTTGCTTCCGCCGTGGTGCTGCATGCGCATGGCAAGGTCGACATCCAGACGTCGGCCGAAGCGGCCGCGGCACTGCGGCCGCTGGCCGGTGACCTGGCGTTTGCTCTGTTCGCCGTCGGGATCATCGGCACCGGATTGCTCGCGGTACCGGTGCTGGCCGGTGCCACCGCCTATGCCGCCGCCGGCGCCTTTGGCCAACGCAGCGGACTGGAATACAAACCGCAAAACGCCAGGTTCTTCTACACCGTACTGATCGTCGCCAGCCTGGTCGGCATCGCGCTGAACCTGACGCCACTGGACCCGATCAAGGCGTTGTACTGGAGCGCCGTGATCAACGGCGTGACTGCCGTGCCGATGATGGTCGTGATGATGCTGATGGGCTCGCGGCGCAGGGTCATGGGCAAATTCACCATGCCATGGCCACTGAAAATCTTCGGCTGGCTGGCCACCGCGACGATGGCGACGGCGGCCGTGGTGATGTTCGTTACCTGGGGGAAATGAAGGGCACGGCGCCGATGTCATCCGGCATGTGTCAATCCACCGCACCGCCAACCTCTATCCCGCCCGCGCGGTGATCGGCCGCCACGCCGCTTGATCCGCGCAGTCCGCTACGCGTGCCGGCATGGCACAGTGCGTCCACGCGATGTCCCCTAGCTCCCTGCCGACGCGAGAGACGCATGCTCACCTACAGTTGCCACGGTGCCGCCAAGCAAGTCACCGGGTCCTGTCACCTGATCACCTGCAACGATCGGCGCGTGCTGGTCGACTGCGGGATGTTCCAGGGCAGCGAGGAGGTCGAGCAGGCGAACGCCGCAGCTTTCGGTTTCGACCCGGCCGGCATCGATGCGCTGCTCCTGACCCATGCGCACCTGGACCACTGCGGGCGCATCCCGCTGCTGGTGCGCCAGGGATTCCGCGGCCGCATCATCGCCACCGCCGCCACGCGCGAATTGGCCCGGGTGGTGCTGCTCGATGCCGCCAGCCTCCAGGAAGAGGAGGCGCGCCGGGCGCAACGCCGCGACCGCCCCGGCGACCCGCCCACGCCACCGCTGTACACGATGGACGATGCGCTGCGGGCACTCGACTTCTTCACCACGGATGTCGGCTACGACGAGAGCGTGGCCGTCACCGAGGGCATCAGCGCGCGCTTCCTGGATGCCGGGCATATCCTCGGCTCGGCCTCGATCCTGCTCGAGGCGGACGATGGCCAGCGGCGCACCAGCATCCTGTTTTCCGGCGACCTGGGCAATCCGGGTCGTCCGCTCCTGCGTGACCCGACCCCGGCACCCGCCGCCGACTACGTGATGATGGAAAGCACCTACGGCGACCGCCCACATCGCTCGGTACCCGACTCGGTGGACGAGATGTATCAGGCGATCCGCGTCACCATGACGCGACGGGGCAATGTGGTGATTCCCACGTTTGCGCTGGAACGCGCGCAGGAAATTCTCTACTACCTGCATCGCGGCATCCGCGAGGGCGCGATTCCGCAGCACGTGCGGGTGTTCCTCGATTCGCCAATGGCGATCTCCGCCACCGAGATCTTCCGCCGCCACCCCGAATGCTTCGGCCAGCGCTTCCGCGACGAGCTGCAGCACGGCGACCCATTCGCGATGCCGGGCCTGCATTTCACCCGCGAAACCGCCGAGTCCATGGTGATCAACAATATCGACAACGGCGCAATCATCCTGGCCGGCTCGGGCATGTGCAACGGCGGCCGCGTGCGCCACCACCTGAAGCACAACCTGTGGCGCGAACGCAGCAGCGTGGTGTTTGTCGGTTACGCGGCCGAGGGCACGCTGGCGCGGCGGATCGTCGATGGTGCCGCCAGCGTGCGCGTATTCGGCGAGGACATCCCGGTGCGCGCGCAGGTATGGACGATCAACGGCTTTTCCGCGCATGCCGACCAGCCATCGCTGCTCGCCTGGCTGGGCGACACACCGCGACGCAAGGTGTTCCTGGTGCATGGCGAATACGACCGCGGCATGCGCCCCCTGCAGAATGTGCTGCGGGCGCGCGGGGTGGCGACCCACGTGCCGGAGCGGAACGAGCCGATCGAGCTGGCCTGAGCCAGCTCCCGGCCCAGCCGGCGCACGTGCGCCGCCCGGTGCCGAGGCCCAGGTCCCAAGCCATCCATTCACCTGGCTGTGACAGTTTGTCGCAGCACGTGGGGTCGAGGTCCGTCACGCAAAGCACCTCCACTGCAGTTGCCAGGGCGCGAGGGTCAATCGGCTTTCCGATACACCGCATCCGGAATGTCCCGAAGAGTTGACCTGAGTCAGGTTGGCGCCGCGCAGGCGCACGTACATTCGCGGTGCCCGAGCTGCATGCGCACGTGTGGGAATGGCGCAAATCCGGGCTGGCGTATTCGCGATACATGCCTGTTCCGGGGAGCCAATGCGATGCAAAGATCCATCGATCTCACGTTGTCGATCGTGGCGAGCGTGGTCGCCTTCCTGCTGTCATGGCCATTCTGGCGCGACTTCGAATTCTGGCCCGAGTCCCACCTGGCCTGGTGGATTTATTTCGCGGTCGGCTTCGTGCTTGCCGTCTACGTGTTCTACGTCTTCATCGGCAGCCTGCACATCCTGTTCCTGCATGACACGCAGAACACGACTGCCGCCAACCCGGCCGATGCCGCGTCGACCACAAACCGGGGGGCGCGTCCATGAGTTGCGGATCAGGTGATAGCAGCTGCGAGATACCGCGCCGGCGCGGCGCCTTTGTCATGCTGGGATTGATGACGGCAATCTTCATTGCCTTGTCGATCTTCTCGTTCCTGAAGTCGCGGGGCCAGGCGATCCCGAGCACGATCACGGAAAACAATTACACGGCGACGCAGGGCAAGCGCGTCTTCCAGGCCTACAACTGCATGGGTTGCCACACCCTCGTCGGCAATGGCGCCTACCTCGGTCCCGACCTGACCGAGGAATACAAGCTCGCCGGACCCGCCTGGCTGGCCGCGTTCCTGCCCTCGGCGGCTGGCTGGCCCACGGCGGCCGCGGTGCGCACGCAACTCGCCAATCCCGACATGCAGGCAGCAGCCGGCGTCGACACGATGGAGGCCTACCTGCAGAAATTCCCCGGGGCAGCCGAACGCATCGAACGCCGTAGTGGCGGCACCACGAACATGCCGAACCTGCCGTTCACGCAGGAAGAAGTTGGCCAGTTGATCGCCTACCTCAAGTACGCCTCGGCGATGAATACCGAAGGTTGGCCGGCGAAGATCGAGGTCAAGGCCGATTTGAACGAACGCCTGCGCATGGCCCACGGGCCTGGCGCCGTGCTGCCGGTCGTGGCAGCAGCGCCGGCAGCGGCGGCAGCAGCATCCGGCGCCGCGGCGGCGCCCGCAGACCCGGCCGAGCTGGGCGAGCAACTGGCCAAGGACTACGGCTGCATCGCCTGCCACTCGGCGGGAACGCAAAAGCTGGTCGGCCCAGGCTGGGGTGGCGTGTATGGATCCCAGGTCAAGCTTGCCGACGGCAGCCAGGTATTGGCCGACGATGCCTACCTGGCCGAATCAATCCGTGAGCCGAACGCCAAGATCGTGGACGGCTATACGGCCGGTGTCATGCCCGCATACGCAAGCTTGCTGAAGGAGGACGAGGTCAAGGCCATCGTCGCCTATATCGCCTCGCTTCACGGCCAGGAGAAGCACTGATGCAAATCCAATACAAGACGCAACGGCTGAGCATGCGCTTCTTCCTGCTTATGCTGGTGTTGTTCGCGTTCCAGGTCCTGTACGGCATGATCCTGGCGGCGCAACAGGTCGATCCGACCCTGCTGAGCGGCGTGCTGAACTTCAACGTGGCGCGCGCCGAGCACCTGAACCTCGGCATCATGTGGATCGTCTGCGGCTTCATCGGTTCGATCCTGTTCGTCGCCCCGCTGTTGTCCAAGCGCGAGCTGGTGGCGCCCTGGCTGGTCAAGTTCCTGTTCTACGCGGTGATCGTCATCGTGGTGTGGAACTTCTTCACCCAGTTCCTCGCCGAACGCGGCATTGCCGGATGGTGGCTGGGCCAACCCTGGCTGCAGCAGGGGCTGGAATACCTGGAAGCCGGGCGCATTGCCGGCCTGTTGATCCTGGTCGGCTTCATCATCGTCGCCTTCGTGGTGCTGCGCACGTTCCCGCCAGTACGACAATGGAACGAGGTCCACTGGGGCCTTGGCCTCGGCTTCGGCGCGCTGGCGGTGGTGTGGATTTTCGGCCTGTTCTACATCCAGCGGCTGGACCTGCAGGAATACTTCCGTTGGTTCGTCGTGCACTACTGGGTGGAAGGCGTGTGGGAAGTCATCCACATCAGCCTGATCGGCACGTTCCTGGTGCTGATGTTCAAGGCGGACATCAAATCGGTCGGCTTCGCGGTCTTCTGGGGCATCACGCTGGTGTGGCTGTCTGGACTGATCGGCAACGCGCACCACTACTTCTGGATCGGCACGCCGGAGTTCTGGCAGTTCTGGGGTTCGCTGTTCAGCGCGCTGGAACCGCTACCGCTGGTGTTCTGCTTCTGGCACATCTACCTGGACGCGCACACCAACAAACGCCCGCTGGAAAACGCCCCGGCGTTCTACTTCCTGCTCGGCTCGACCGTGCTGGAGCTGGTTGGCGCCGGCATCCTCGGCTTCGTCATGACCTTCGCGCTGACCAACGTCTGGTCGCATGGCACCTGGGTGACGGCGGGGCACGCGCACCTGGCGCTGTTTGGCACCTTCGGCATGCTTGGCCTGGCCGCCGCGTACTACGCCATCCCGATCATGCGCAAGGTCCCCCGCTACGACCAGCGCCTGGGCAAGCTCGGGTTCTGGCTGGTGTTCCTCAGCATGCTCGGCATGGCCTTCGCGTTTTCAATCGGCGGCACGGTGCAGATTTACGTGTACCGCATCCTTGGACTCGACTGGTTTGGCGGGGACATCTACCGCTCGATGGGCGTGTTCAAGCTGATGCTGCCGCTGTTCGGCGTGGTGTTCATGGCCGGGGCGCTGACCGTGGTCTACGACCTGATCACGCTCGGGCAGCGCGTGCAAACGCCCACCAGGTTCGCCGCCTCCGCATCCATCGAGCGCCTCACCGGCTGGCGCAAGCCGCTGACCGGCTTCGAGGCGGGAATCTGGCTGCTCGGGATGTGGGTGTTCGGCAGCATCATCACGCTCGGCCTGCTCAGCTTCAACCTGCCCCGCGTGCGCGTCGAGGGCGATCCCACCTTGCCCTACCTGCTGGCAGGCGTGGGCTACCCGGGGCTGCTGCTGGTGACCATGCTGTTTGTCTGGCGCTTCCTGGCATCCATGGAAGCGCGCATGGCAACGGCCGATGACCCGGTCACCGCCGACGACGCGATGGTGCCGAACCTCGTCTGAGGCACGGCACCGCAGGCGATCGATCAGGGGAGGGGACGCGGGCTGCCGACGTGTCGGCAGTCCGCCTCGTCATGTGGAGATCGCCCCCAAGCTGTTGTCGGTGCCAGGTCAACCGCGCCCAGCGCTGTGATGCACGACCACGCCGGTCGCGTCGCGCACGCTCACGTCCACGTCGATTCCGCTGCGCACGCTCTCGGTGACCACGCAGAAATTCTCGAATTGCTGCAACAGGCGTTCACCCTGCACGTACGTATCGGCGGCCTCGGGCAAGTCGATGGTCACGTCGATACCGCTGACGCGCAGGCGCTGTTGCGCATTGCGCTCAAGCTTGGCCTTGGCGTGGGCGACGATCGTGCCCGGGGTGTTCTTGTACTTGCGCAGCGCGAACAGCAGGCTGGCGCTCAGGCAGTTGGCCACCGCCGCCAGCAGCAGCCGCGACGGGTTTGGCCCGCTGCCGCCGCCCAGCGGCATGGGCTCGTCGGTATGCAACGCCGGTATCCCGGGATCATCGAAGGCGACGCGGAACGCGTAGTCCGATTCCTGGGTCAGGGTGACGCTGAGTACCTCGGTATCGCTCATGGCAGGCTCCTGGGGATATCAGTCGGCAGCTGTCGACGGAGCGTGGCGCAGCCGGCGCGCCAGGCTTGCTGCCCGATCATGCCGGCTAAGCCACGCGTAGTACAGCAAGGGGATCACCAGCAAGGTCAGCACGGTCGACACCAGCACCCCGAATACCAGGGAGACCGCCAGGCCCTGGAAAATCGGGTCAGAGAGGATGAAGAACGCACCAAGCATTGCCGCCAGCGCGGTGAGGATGATCGGCTTGGCACGCACCGCGCCGGACTGCACCACGGCCTGTTCCAGGCTCAAGCCCGCAGCCAGCGAATGGTTGATGAAATCCACCAGCAGGATCGAGTTGCGCACGATGATGCCGGCCAGGGCAATCATGCCGATCATCGAGGTGGCCGTGAACTGCGCCCCGAGCAGCCAGTGTCCGGGCATCACCCCGATCACGGTGAGCGGGATCGGCGCCATGATCACCAGCGGCACCAGATAGCTGCGGAAATGTCCGACCACCAGCAGGTAGATCAGCAACAGTCCCAGTGCATAGGCGATGCCCATGTCGCGGAAGGTCTCGTAGGTGATCTCCCATTCGCCGCTCCAGCCGATCGAATAGCCGCTGTCGCTGGCCGGCGGCCCGGTGAACTCCTGCGCCATCTGGTGGCCGTCCAAACCGCCCTTGGCCAGCTTGCCGACGAGGCTGAACATGCCGTACACCGGGCTGTCCCCGCGCCCGGCATCATCGCCGGTAACGAAGGTATAGGGTCGCAAGTCCTTGTGATACACGGCGTCGGCCCATGGCCGGCGCACCACCCGGGTCAGTTCGGACAGCGGCACCAGTGCACCGGTGGCGCTGCGCACGTGCAAGGCCAGGGCGGTATCCAGGGAGCCCAACGCAGCCGGCGGCAGGCGCAGCACGATGGGCACTGCGTACTTGGCGTTGGCATCGGCCAGGTAGCTGACGGCATCGCCACCGATGCCGGCACGCAACGCGGCGACGATCTCCGCCTGGCTGATGCCCAGCGCCGCTGCGCGGGCCCGGTCGACCTCGACCAACTGGCGCGTGGCCTGCGCATCCTCCACGCTGCGGTTGACGTCGACGATGCCCGGCGTCTCCCGGAACGTTTGCTCCAATGCACGCGCCAGGGCGCGCTGGCCCGCATATTCCGGTCCATAGATTTCGGCCACGATCGGTGCCAGCACCGGTGGACCGGGCGGCACTTCGGCCAGCACCAGGCGCGCATTGAAGTGCTTGGCTACGGCAGCCAAGGCTGGACGCACGGCCAGCGCGATCTGGTGGCTCTGGCGACTGCGCTCGTCCTTGTCCACCAGATTCACCTGGAGGTCACCCTGCCATGGCTCGCGGCGCAGGTAGTACTGGCGCACCAGGCCGTTGAAGTTCATCGGCGCCGAGGTGCCCGCGTACAGCTGATAGTTCTCCACCTCGGGCACGCCATCCAGCACCATGCCGAGTTCGGCCAGCACGCGCTGGGTCTGCTCCAGGCTGGAGCCCTCGGGCAGGTCCAGCACCACCTGGAACTCGGACTTGTTGTCGAATGGCAGCATCTTCAGGATCACCAGCTTGACCCCGGCCAGGCCGGCGGCCAACAGCACCAGCACACCCATGCCAAGGAACAGCCGGTGGCGGTTGCGGGCGGCCTTTGGGTGATCCAGGAACGGCCCCATCACGCGCTTGAACAGCCCCTGCAGGAAGCTGTCCAGCGCCGACGGCGCGCTGGCCTCGGCGCCTTCTGCTGCCGGCAACACTGCCTGGCGGTGCAGCAACCGCCGCGCCAGCCACGGCGCCACCACGAAGGCCACGGCCAGCGAGATCAGCATGCCGACCGAGGCATTGATCGGGATCGGGCGCATGTACGGTCCCATCAGACCGCCGACAAAGGCCATCGGCAGCAAGGCCGCGATCACCGTGAAGGTGGCCAGGATGGTCGGCCCACCCACCTCGTCCACCGCCGCCGGGATCACCTCGAGCAACGAGCCACCATCCCGCGCCATGTGGCGATGGATGTTTTCCACCACCACGATGGCATCGTCGACCAGGATGCCGATCGAGAAGATCAACGCGAACAGCGACACGCGGTTGATGGTGAAGCCGATGGCCCAGGAGGCAAACAAGGTCAGGGCCAGGGTCACGATCACCGCCGCGCCCACCACCACCGCTTCGCGCCAGCCCAGCACCGCCAGCACCAGCAGCACCACCGCCAGCGCGGCCAGGGCCAGGTGCAGCAGCAACTCGTCGGCCTTGGCGCTGGCCGTCTGTCCGTAGTCGCGGGTCACCGTGGCCTGTACGCCTTCGGGGATGGCCACCCCGCGCAAGGCCTGCAGGCGCTCGCGGATGGCCGTGGCAATGGCGTGCGAGTTGGCGCCGCTCTGCTTGGCAATGGCCAGGGTGACGGCGGGGGTCAAGCCGGTCCGCGGACCGGCGCGCCCCGGCGGCGTGGCAAACGACACCAGTGCGGAGAGCTGATCATGTCCGGCACTGATCCTGGCCACGTCGGACAGGTACAAGGGATGGCCGGCGCGGGCACCAATCACCAGTTGCGCCACGTCGTCCGCCTGCATCAGCAGGCTACCGGCCTTCACCGGCAAGTCGTGGTTGCCGGCCACCGTGCTGCCCACGTCGGCAGCCACGTTGGCCGTCTTCAGCGCGTTGGCCAGGTCGCCTACGCTGAGCTGGTAGGCGGCCAACTTGCCCGGCTCAAGCTCCACCAGCACCGCCCGCTGCGGCGCCCCGATGGTGTAGATGTCGCTGGTCCCGGGGATGCGCTTGAGCTCGGTCTCCAGCGTGTGCGCCACCTTGGCCAATTGTCCGGCGGTGGTCTCCGGCCGGTCCGACCACAGGGTGAGCGCCAGCATCGGTACATCGTCGATGCCGTAGGGCTTGACTAGGGGCTGGCCGACCCCCAGCCCGGGCGGGATCCAGTCGGCGTGCGAATAAATCTGGTTGTAGAGATTGACCAGGGCCTGCTGCCGCGGCACGCCGACCTCGAACTCCACGGTCAGCACCGCCATCCCGGCGCGGCTCACCGAATAGACGTGTTTGACGCCTTTGATCTCGGCCAGTTTCTGCTCCAGCGGATAGCTGACCAGGTTCTCCACGCTGCGCACGCTGGCCCCGGTGTACGGCACCAGCACGTTCGCCATGGTCACCTCGATCTGCGGGTCTTCCTCCTTGGGCGTGATGACCGCGGCGACGATGCCCAGCAGCAGCGCGGCCACGGCCAGCAGCGGCGTGATCGGCGAGGCCTGGAAGGCGCGGACGATGCGCCCGGAGATGCCCAGGCGGTGGGCTTCACTCATGGCCGGAGTCGCCCGCGGCACGCTGCTTGAGCAGCCACGCCAGCGCGGCTTCCGGGTCACTGGCGACGCGTTCGCCGGCATCCAGCCCAGCCAGTACCTCGACCGCGGTGCCTTGGCGTGGACCAAGGCGGACTTGGCGCAGGGTGACCGCGTACTCGCCGACCACGTACACGCCGACCAGCTCACCGCGCTCAACGACGCTCGTCGCCGGCACCAGCAGGCGCGTGGCCTGGCCGGTGGCGAACGCCACCTTTGCCGTCGTGCCGGGATACAAGCCGGCGGTGTCCGCGGCCAGTTTCACGCGTACGGTCACGCTGTGCGTGGCCGGGTCCGCGGTCGGCAACACCTCGACCAAGTCCGTGGCGAGGCGACGCTCGCCCACATTGACCACCGCCGCGGGATCGGCGCGGATCGCCGCCGCCACACCTTGCGGCACCTGCACGTTGACCCGCAGCTCATCCAGCGCCTGCAGCTGGAGCAGCGGCTGTGGCGAAGGCGGCCCGGATTGCACCGCCTGCCCGACGTGCACGAAGCGTTGCGTGACCACCCCGGCGAACGGCGCGCGCAGCACGGTGTAATCCAATTGCTGGGACGCGGCCTGCAGCTGGGCCTGGGCGGCCCGCAACGCCGCCTTGGCAGCATCGCGCGCGGCGCGTTGCTGGTCCATCTGCGCGGTGGGCACGTAGCCTTGCGCATACACCGCGGCAATGCGCCCGTAGGATGCCTGCGCATCGCGGTAGGCGGCCTGCGCCGAAGCGACCTGCGCCTGCGCGGCAGCGCGCGCGGATTGCTGCTCGACGGCGCTGAAGCGCACCAGCACCGCGTCCTTGGCCACCAGATCGCCGACGTCATACGGCAACGCGCTGACCCGGGCATTGGTCTGCGCGGTGATGGTCACCTGCTGCACCGCCTCAACCACCCCATCCCACACCTGCTGGCGCGGCGCAGCTTGCGCCTGCACGACGACCGCGGCCAGCGCCGGCACCTGTGCCGGGGCAGCGCCGCCGGGCGGCTTGCCACCGCAGCCGGCCAGCAGGCCGAGGGCGAGCAGCGCCGCGGGCAGCACCTGGCGATGCCGGCTCATGCGCTCTCGTCGATCATGCGCATGGTCGCGCTTTCGACCTCCAGCGCGATCGCGGCCAGCTTAGGGTCCGGCGAGAGCATGCCGAGCATCGGCACCGGCTTGAGCATGCCGATGCGCGTATTGCCGTTTTCGGTGTACACCGAGATGCGGCAGGGCAACGCCATGTTCATGCGCAGGTCGGCAGCCAGCACGCTGGCGGCGTGACGCGGGCTACAGACCTCGAACACCTTGCATTGCCCGTCGAACGCGTAGCCCTTGCTGCGCAAAGTGGCGCCCAGGTCATGCACATGCAGCACGCCAAACTGGTGGCGCTTGACGGCGGTATCGAGATCGTTCACCGCGTCCTCGAAGGTCTTGGCCGATTCCACGATGTAGTACATGCCTGCCCCGCTCCCGCCCGCGCTCATGGCTTGATCGCGCACGCTGGCTTCAGGCCCAGCTTGCGCAGCATGATGGCCAGCGGGCAGAAGCCGCTGAAGGCGGACTGGAACAGGTTCAACCCGACGAACGCGGTCAGCCACAACCAAGCCGGGGAGACGAAGTGGGCCAGACCCAGGCTGATCAGGATCATCGCGCCGGCGAAGGCCAGTACGGTACGTTCAATGCTCATGCTGCTCTCCTGCAATGGATGGATGCGGACTGCCGGAACGTGAGTGGCGTGACGATGTGCTTGCCTCTGGTCGCGGCGGCGTCGCTGCCGGCAGTCTTGCGACACGCACTTCAATCCGCCTTGACCTCCGGCTTCAGGCGGTCGATGCCGAATGCCTCCATGATGTATTTCTCGTAACCCGGATAGGCTTGGCCCTTGCGCATCTTGCGCAGGAAATATTTCTCATAGGCGACCTTGGCCAGGTGCACCCACTTGCCGATCATCGACTTGGTCACGTTGCGCGGCGGGATTTGCGGCAAGGCGATGAAGGCAAAGCCGCGGTCGCCCATATCGGCCAGGCACATCGCATTCCAGGTGGCGCGCGCCTGCGGCGGGCGGCCGGCAATGGCGTCGCGCAGGTTGTGCGCGATGGCGGTGACCATCGATTCGATCATCAATCCGGTCTTGGGCGCGCCCGTGGGCACCGGTGTAGCTTCGACCGGCGGAATGGCCACGCACACGCCGGCGGCGTAGACATTGGGGTAGGCCGGGTTGCGCTGGAACGCGTCGATCAGCACGAACCCGCCCGGGTTGACCAGGCCCTCGACGTCTTTCACCGCGTCGACGCCAGCGAACGAGGGCAGCAACATCGAGAACGCAAACGGCAGCACCTGGGTTTCCCGCACGCCACCGTGATCATCCAGCTGCTCGACATTGACCTTGTCGGACTCCACCGAAGTCACCCGCGCATTGGTGATCCATTTGATGTGACGCTGGCGCAGCTCCGATTCGAGCAGGCCCTTGGAATCGCCAATGCCGCCCAGACCCATGTGGCCGACGTACGGTTCGGAGGTGACGTAGGTCATCGGCACCCGGTCGCGCAGCTTGCGCCTGCGCAGGTCGGTATCCACGATCATCGCGAACTCGTAGGCGGGGCCGAAGCAACTGGCACCTTGCGCCGCACCGATCACGATCGGGCCTGGATGCTGCAGGAACTCCTGGTAGGCCAACCACGCCTGGTGCGCGTGCGGTCCGGTGCAGATCGATTGCGAGTACCCGTCCGGCCCGCTGCCCGGCACCCGTTCGAATGCCAGCCGCGGGCCGGTGGCGAGCACCAGGTAGTCGTAGTCGAGCCTGCGTCCATCACCCAGCTCGACCTGGTTGTCGGCCGGATGCACCTTGCTGGCCTTGGTGTCGATAAAGCGGATGGCGCGCTGGGCCAGCGGCTTGGCGACATCCACCCGGATCTGGTCCTGCTCGCGCCAACCCACCGCCACCCACGGATTCGAAGGCGTGAAATTGAACGGCCCTTCGCCGATCACGGTGATCGCATGTTCGCGACCCACGACTTCGCGAATCTCGTAGGCGGCAGACATGCCGGCCAGGCCAGCGCCAAGGATGATGATATTTGCCATGGCTCGACACTCCTCGCGGTCCAGGGGGGGACGGGACTGCCCGCTTCGGTTGCAGCCCACTGCCACGGTAGGCATGCATGCACTGCGGCGGCTTGATCAGGATCAATCTCTTGAACAGGACTTACTACATTAGTATTAGCTTATTTAGATAAGCGTGCTAAAGTCAATGCCCGATCCACGCAGGCCGGATGGCCCGGGGGGGGGTGAACGATGCCGTTGCCGAGCGACGCCGATCTGGGAGCCATGCGGGCACGCGCCGACGAGGCGTCGCGCCTACTCAAGGCCCTGGGCAACGCGCAGCGCCTGCGCGTGCTGTGCCTGCTGGTCGGCCGTGAGATGTCGGTGGGGCAAATCAATGAAAACCTGCCCGACCTCGGCCAATCGGCGCTGTCGCAGCACCTGGCCAGGTTGCGGGCCGAGGGCCTGGTGCGGACGAGGCGGGAGTCGCAAACCATCTGGTATGCGCTCGAGCCCGGGCCAGCCGAGCAGATCATTGGCGCGTTGTACGATGTGTACTGCGCCGCGCCCCCGACGCCGCGGAAGCGCAAGCCCGCGCGATGAACTCCTCGTCGCAGCCGGGCCGGACGGCGACCAACCAAGGACATGCGATGTCCCATCCCGAAGTGCAGGCGTTCTTCCACCCCGCCAGCAGCACGTTCAGCTACGTGGCCTGGGACCCGGCCACGCGCGCGGCCGCCGTGCTCGATCCGGCGCTGGACTACGAAGCGTCGTCCGGCCGCAGCGGGCACCAGACGGCAGATCAGTTGGTGGCCTTCGTCAAGGCCCAGGCGCTGGAAGTGGCCTGGGTGATCGAGACCCACGTGCACGCCGACCATCTTTCCGCCGCACCCTATGTGCGCAGCCAGCTGGGCGGCAAGCTCGCGATCGGCGAGCATATCCGCAGCGTGCAGGACACGTTCGGCACGCTATTCAACGCCGGCAGCGGCTTTGCCCGCGACGGCAGCCAGTTCGACCACCTGTTCACCGACGACGAGCAGTACCAGGTGGGATCGATTGCCGCCATCGCGCTGCACACGCCGGGCCATACAGCGGCGTGCATGACCCATGTTATCGGCGACGCGGCGTTCGTCGGCGACACACTGTTCATGCCCGACTACGGCACCGCGCGCTGCGATTTCCCCGGCGGCGATGCCGCCACGCTGTACCGCTCGATCCACCGCATCTTCGCCCTGCCCGGCGCCACGCGCATCTTCCTGTGCCACGACTACAAGGCACCGGGCCGCGACGAGTACGCACACGAAACCACGGTGGCGGCCGAGCGCGCGGGCAACATCCACGTCCGCGACGGCATCGACGAGGCCGAGTTCGTGGCCATGCGCACCAAGCGCGACGCCACGCTGAAGCTGCCGCAGTTGTTGCTGCCCGCCGTGCAGGTGAACATGCGCGCCGGCCACTTCCCGCCTGCCGAAGACAATGGCGTGCGCTACCTGAAGATCCCGCTGGACGCGCTCTGAGCGCGCCTCCCGTGCCCCGCACTCCACACCGACATGACTGATCCCGCGCTTCTGCAGGCCGCACTCGCCGTGGCCTGCGGTTCGCTGGTGGGATTCTCGCTGGCCTTGATCGGCGGCGGCGGGTCGATCCTCGCCGTGCCCCTGCTGCTGTATGTGGTGGGCGTCCACGATCCGCACCTGGCGATCGGCACCAGCGCCTTGGCGGTGTCGGTCAATGCGTTTGCCAACCTGATCCCGCATGCCCGCGCCGGCCACGTGCGCTGGAAGGCGGCGTTCGCGTTTGCAGCCGCCGGCGTGCTCGGCGCGTTCGTGGGCTCCAGCCTGGGCAAGGCAGTCGACGGGCGCCACCTGCTGGTCCTGTTCGCATTGCTGATGCTGGTCGTGGCCGGCTTCATGCTGCGCGGTCGGCGCGGCCGCGCCGACCGCTATCCGTTGCCCGGCATGTACCCGCGCCTCGGCGCCGTGGGCCTGGGCACCGGCAGCCTGGCCGGCTTCTTCGGCATCGGCGGCGGCTTCCTCATCGTGCCGGGGCTGATGTTCGCCAGTGGCATGGAGATCATCCAGGCGATCGGCACCTCGCTCTTCGCGGTAGGCGCCTTCGGCCTCACCGCCGCGGTGAACTACGCGCGCTCCGGCCTGGTCGCTTGGGCCGTCACCGCCGAGTTCATCCTCGGCGGCGCCGTCGGCGGCTGGCTGGGCGCGCTGGCCGCGACGCGCCTGGCACGGACCCGCGGCGCCCTGAACCTGGTCTTCGCGCTGGCCATCGCCGCCGTGGCGATCCTGATGCTGGTGCGCAGCCTGCGCGGCTGAGCCATCGCAGGCCTGCAGCATCCGACGCAGTCCGGAATCGCATGCCCGTGACCCGCACCAACAACAGCCGTCATTACACGCGACACCACGCGTCAGGCCCGGATTCCGGTCGCAAACGCATGCGCGACGTCGATACAACGAATAACGTGGCGGCGTGCATGTCGGCGAGCCGGTTGCCGATACACTGGCGCGGCACACGGCGATGCTTGCCGCCCAACAAGGGATAGAGCGAGCAATGCCCGTGTTGGAGGCCTTGGGATGACCGTGGTGGACAAACGCATTGTGATCATCGCCGGTCCGAATGGTGCCGGAAAGACGACGTTCGCACGCGAGTTGCTGCCGGACGACCTTGGCGTCAAGGCCTTCGTCAATGCGGACCTGATTGCAGCCGGGCTCGAGCCGTTTCAACCGGCCCGTGCTGCGTTCCGCGCAGGCCGCCTGATGCTGAGCGAAATTACGATGCACGTCGCTTCCGACAGGAATTTCGCATTCGAGACAACGCTGTCCGGTCGCAGTTATGCAAGCAAGATTCCCCAGTGGCAACGCGTCGGCTACTGGGTCACCTTGATATTCCTGATGCTCGATGATGTCGACACCGCGCTGTTGCGCGTCGCCGAGCGCGTGCGGCAAGGTGGTCACGATGTGCCACCCGATATCGTCAGGCGTCGTTTCGAGGCCGGATGGGGAAACTTCAATACCCTGTACAAGCCGTTGGTGGATGCCTGGGCGCTATACGACAATTCAGGCGATGCACCCGTCTTGAAGGATTGGACGTCGCGAAATGAATGAGAAGCCAATCACGCAGTCACACGACGTGGTCTTGCGCAAGACGGATGCGGCCTTGCACCGCGCGGCCCGTCGCGCGCGCGAGATCGCACGCCAGACCAAGACATGCCTCGTAGTCAGCCGCAATGGCCAGGCGCTACGGATTGACGTAGCCAGGGCCCAGGTTGCGGAATCACCTGCAACATACGACGCCGACGACGGACAATCCCCATGAGTCGGCGAGGTCCAAACACGGATCGCATCAAGTGTGGGCCTGTACGCGCCACGCAGCCCACCTTGTCCGTCCAATCCGGATCGCAGACGAGCCACGGGTACGACGCCGCGCTCGACGCCATCTGGCTGCAGGAAGCGGAACGGTGCCTGGCGGCATATCGCCATGGTTTGGCAGCAGGTATTCCAGCCGAAGACGTCGGCTGACAGGGGCCGCGCCGCTTCAATGCGACAGCAGGGAGCAGCGCCTCGAATACTTGAGCAAATCACGGGTCACTCCGCCCAGTGCCCACTCGCGCATGCGGCTGTGGCCATAGGCGCCGGCGACGATCAGGTCGGCACCCACCTGTTCGGCGATCGCATCCAGCGACACCACATACTGCTCGCCGGTGGCCAAGGCCCGCGGTTCGGCTGCGACGCCGTGCCGCTGCAGCCAGGCGCATACCTCGCCGGTATGCGCCCGCGCCGCCGGCAGTTGCGACTCCTGGGTGACCACCTCGGCAACGACGACCTGCTTGGCCAGCCGCAGCAGCGGCAGCGCGTCGGCCACGGCACGGCGGGTTTCGCGGGTGTCTTTCCAGCCCACCAGGACGTGGTCCGGCACCAGGCTGCGTGCGCGCGACGGCACGACCAGGACCGGCCGGCCGACGCGCATCACCAGGTCCTCCACGCCGACACGCCGGCCAGGCCCGACCCAACCAGCCTGGGCATCGACCGCCGTGACCAAGAGATCGGCGCCACGCATCTGCTCCACGACCGCATCCGTCGGCGGGCCCGCGGTCACCATGCCCAGCCAGTGCACGCGATCGCCGCGCTTGGCCAGCGCGGCGCGAAAGACCTGTCCGGCCTGGGCCATCTGGGCCTCGATCTCGGCGCGATCGCTTTCAAACGCCTGCACCGGAACCGTGCCATGGCCGACGACCAGGGGCACCAGTTGGCAAGCGGCGATGCCGACCACATCGGCGTCAAGGCGGCCGGCCAGGTCGGCGGCGACGCTGAGCAGGGGCGCATGGTCGGCGTCCAGTTCAAGATGGACCATCAAGGTCTTGTACATGCCCGGCTCCTGGCGCTTGGCGACGGTGGAATCGACGACGGAGACGACGCTATCAGGTACCGGCCGATGCAGAATTGACCGGTATCAAACGCCCTGCTTCAGCGCAGGGCGAGGCGCACCCGCACCACGTCTCCATCCATGTGGGTCGACTGGAAGCCCAGGCTGCGACACAAGGCCAGCATCGGCTGGTTGCCGGCCAGGACGTCACCCGTCACCTCGCGCAGGCCGAGGCCCTTTGCGTAGTCGATCAGTATCTGCATCAGGCGGTACCCGACGCCGTGGCCAACCAGCGGGTCAATGAGCGTGATGGCGAATTCGCCGCGCTCGCGGTTGGCGTCGCTGAGCAGGCGCACGCCGCCATACAGGGCCGCCTCGCCGGCAGGCTTGTCCTGCGCGATGACGAAGGCCATCTCGCGGTCATAGTCGATTTGCGTGGCCCGGGCCGCCAGCTCATGCGGCAGCTCGTCGAGGGCGGCGAACATGCGCATGTAGCGGCGCTCCGGCGAGAGCTGACGAAAGGCCTCGCGCATGGGCAGCTCGTCCTCGGCGCGGATCGGGCGCAGCAGGCATCGGGTGCCGTCGGGCAGCACGAACGGCTGCTCCAGCTCTCGCGGATAAGGCACGATGGCCAACCGGCTGGGCGTGCCGGGAGGCACGGCCCGGAGCCGGACCCGGGCGTCGATCGCGATGCAGCCCTCCGGATTGAGCAGGATAGGGTTGAGGTCGAGGTCCACGATTTCGGGAAACTCGCAGACCAGTTCGCTCAGGCGGATCAAGAGCTCGTACAACTGCGGCAGGTTGGCGGGCGGCAGGCGACCCTTGGCGCCGGCCAGCACGCGGTAAATGCGCGTCTGCGCCACCAGGTCGCGCGCCAGGTTCACGTTGAGCGGCGGCAACGCCAGCGCGGTGTCGTCCATTGCTTCGACCGCGACGCCGCCGGCGCCAAACACGATCACCGGGCCGAAGATCGGGTCCAGGGTCAGGCCGGCAATCAACTCGTGCGCGTCGCTGCGGATGACCATGGTCTGCACCGAGACGCCGGCCAGGCGCGCCTGCGGGTAGGCGGCGTGCAGGCGATCGATCATGCCGGCCGCCACCCGCGCCACTTCGTCGGCACTCTCCACGTTGAGCGCGACGCCGCCCACGTCGCTCTTGTGCAGCAGGTCCGGGGACAGGATCTTGACCGCGTACGGCCCGGGGATGGATTGGGCCGCCAGCCGGGCCTCGTCCGCCGTCGCGGCGCGCCGGGTCGCGTTGACCTCGAAGCCCGCGGTGGCGAGCAGCGCCTTGGCGTCGGCCTCGTCCAGCCACTCGATGCCATCGCGCAGCCAACCGTCGATGAGCTTGCGCACTTCCTCGCGATTGGCCGGACCACGCAAGGGGAACGCCGGCACGGTTTCGCTGAGCTGGATTTGCTGGTGCCGCCGGTCCACCAACTGCATGAACCCACGCACCAGTGCCTCGGGCGTGCCGAAGCCGGGAATGCCGGCGGCGGCAAACGGCGCCCGCGCCGCCGCCTCGGCCACCGGGCCTAGCCAGGCGGCCAGCAAAGGCTTGCGCGGCGTGTCACCACCGAGCGCTGACACCACGCCACCGGCCGCGGCGGCGGCATCGCCCAGGCCGGTGGGGCAATACATGGTCGCCACCGCATCGACTTCCGGCGCCGCAAGCAGCACGCCAAGCGCGGCGCGATAGCGCTCCGGACCCGCGTCGCCCACGATGTCGACTGGATTGCCATGCGACCAAGCCGCCGGCAGGACCGCATCCAGCGCCGTGAGCGTCGCCTCGTCCAGCGCCGCCAGCCGACCACCCGATTCGAGCAACTGGTCGGCCGCAAGCACGCCCATGCCGCCGCCGTTGGTGAGCAGGGCCAGGCGGTCACCGCCCAGGTGCCGCGGGCGGGCCAGGATCTCGGCCGCATCCAGCATGTGCAGCAGGGTAGCCACGCGCTGGATGCCGGCACGCCGGCAGGCGGCGTCGAAGACCGCATCACCGCCAGCCAGCGCGCCGCTGTGCGAGGCCGCCACCTTGGCCGCGGCCGGGCTGCGTCCCGACTTCAGGATGATCACCGGCTTCAGCCGCGCGGCGTGGCGCGCCGCAGACATGAACTTGCGCGCGTCGTTGACGCTTTCCAGATACAGCAGAATGGCCCGCGTGCCCGGGTCGATGGCCAGGTAATCCAGCCAGTCGGCGACGTCCACCTCGGCCATCTCGCCCAGGGAGACCAGGGCGGAAAACCCCACATCGCGTGAGCGGGCCCAATCGATCATCGTGGTCAGTACGGCACCCGACTGCGACAGCAGGGCAAGCTGCCCCCGCGGCGGCAAGGCCTGGGCGAAACCGGCATTGAGCCCCGCATGCGGGGCCAGTATGCCGATGCAGTTGGGCCCCAGGATGCGCATGCCGGTCACGTGTGCGGCGGCGAGCAGCTCGGCCTGCAGGGTCTTGCCGCCACTGGCCGCCAAGGTTTCGGTAAATCCAGCCGACAACACCACCGCGGCGCGGGTACCGAGTCTGCCCAAGTCGGCGATGACGGCAGGAACCACCGGTGCCGGCACCGCGACGATGGCCAGCCCGGGTGCTTCCGGCAATTGGTCAACCTGCGGATAGACGCCGCCAGCGGCGTCGAGGGCAAGATGATGATTGACCAGAAAGACGCGGCCCGGGAATTCGGCCAGATTCTGCGCCGCCACCGCGCCCACCGAACCCGGTCGCCGGCTCGCTCCGACCAGGGCGACGGACGCTGGTTTCAAGAACGCGTCGAGGTTATAGGTGCTCATGCAAGCCGTTCCTGGTTGGCAACAGACCGGTCCGAGGCTACTACAAAGCTGCGCAGGACCATTTCCGACGCGCGGGCATCGCTTTCGGCCCTGGGCGGCTTGGCGCCTGTCGGCGCGATTTGCCGCGGAAGGCCGCACGCCACGGACGTCTATACATCCACGCGGCAGCGCACTGTTTGCGTGGACGTGCCCGGCAACCAGCCCGAAATCATCGCAGGCGTTGTTGACAGCGTTGTCGATTGCACCGAACGCCTTACACGCACCGGGTTGTCACGCATGCCTTCAGCCAGCAGATCCCCCGCCGCGTCCAACTCATCGGGTGCCAACATCCTGATCACAATACGCGAACCGGCATCGGCCCGCGGGCTCGATGCCGGCAGGCGTGCCATCAGAAGCGGTAGATCGCCGCCAGCCCGGTACGCGTCGGCATGCGTTCGGCAGGCACCACCACCACCTCGCCGCCGGCGGCCAGCACGCGCTCGCCGAGGTCGTCGAGCAGATCGTCCACTTCCGGATCGTCCAGCTCGCCCAGAGTGATGGCGCCGCTGGCTGCATCCATGCGACCAGGCACCTGGCGCTCGGCTTCGAGCAGCAAAGTGCCGATACGCCCAGCCACGGCGGCCTGGGCAGCCGCGGCCAGATCGTCGGTAGCCTGTTCGCGCGAACCCGCTACACGGAAGCGATCGACCAGACCGGCGAGGCGTTCCAGATAGTGTGGCTGCAACTGTTTCCAGACGCGCTCGCGCAGAGCATCCAATGTCAGGTCATCCGGATTGACATCGATGCTCTCGGCAAGCAGGTTCGGGTTCCGGCTGATCTCGCGGAACTGGTGATGGTGTTCCGGCAGGGCAGCCAGCAACAAGGGCAACCCAGTCGGCCGCGAGTGGCGTTCGAGCACGTTGCGGTCGACCGCGCGGAAGAAATGTTCGGTGTCGGCCCGGATACCATCCTGCTTCACATCGCTGGCCCCGTGGCGCCCCATGGTTTGCGGCTTGATCGGGCCGTGGGTACGTATGGCAGGCTCGCGCTCGACGTCACGATCCAGCACATCAGCGAGGGTGCGCGGCACTTCTGGCGCAAGCTCGATTTCCTCGAGACTGTCGCGGTTGCCCTCGAACAATCGCGCCTGGTCGCGACTCAGGCTCAGCACTTGATAACGGTCGGCAGACTGCACGATCCGCAGCAGCGGCTTGGTGTGGAAGCTGTCGGCGACCACGGCCAGCTCGGCAACCGGTCGTTGCAGCCGGTAGACGCGGAAGAAATCCGGCGCCCCCAGCACGGCCAGTCCGTCGAGGGTCTGGTTCCAGAATTTGCTGTCTTTCGCGAGCGCATGAAATGGCGCCAGCAGCGACTCGACGTCGCCTTTTGGGTACTTCTTGCGCAGGGACACGGTCAACTGCTTGACCAGGTTGCCGAAGCGGATTGGATCCTGCAGGTTTTCCGGATGCTGGCGATGCGTTGGCTGGTACAGCGACAAGCAAGGTGAGGCGTGCTCGGCCAGGACCACGCCAGGATAATCATTGGAAAGTAAGTCCATCGTTGGCAAACTCCTAGGCTGGGGTTTCCACGTCCGCCACACTTCTTGTGACGGAGTCGGATTTCAAGCTTCCACTCGGTCATTTGCACGCTACAGTGTTCGCCGTGTGTGCAACATGATGAATGGACCCGATATCGGAATCGGTACGGGCACCAGCGATGTGCCGCGAGCTGTCCCGGCAGGCATGCGGAGCTGTTCGGCGCAGCCAGCGATGACATTCTGCCCAATGGCTCCGCGTGTAGCGCGCGCGCTGCAAGGCGGTTTATCGCCGCGTACCCGGAGATAGTGATGCCCCAAGCTCCCTGGCGTCGGACCAAGATCATCTGCACCCTGGGTCCGGCGACCGATCATCCGGGCGTGTTGGAGCGACTGGTCGCCGCGGGGATGGACGTCGCCCGCTTCAATATGTCGCATGGCGACCACGCCAGCCACGCCCGCCAGATTCGGCATGTGCGCCAATTGGCGCAACAAGCGGGGCGCTTCGTGGCGATCCTGGTGGACCTGCCGGGACCGAAGTTCCGGTTGGGTGAGCTGGCGGACGGCACGCGCGAACTGCAGCTGGGCACGGACGTGGTCCTGACGTTGGGGGCCGATCCCCCGGACGCGCTGCCGGTGCGGCACCCGGCGTTGCTGCAGGCGCTGCGCGTCGGCGAATTGGTGTACCTCGCGGACGGTGCGGTGCGGCTCGAAGTGAAGGCCGTGGGCGCGGAGCAGGTGGTCTGCGAAGTGCTCGTCAGCGGGACGGTCACCTCGGGTTCGGGCATCAACGTGCCCGAATCGAGACTCTCGGCGCTCGTGCCGACGGACGACGACCGCCGGCACCTGGGCTTCGCGCTCGCGCAGCAGGCGGAGTGGCTCGGCGTGTCGTTTGTCCAGTCCGCCGATGACCTGGTCCGAATCCGGACCCTGCTCCCGCCCGGCCGGCAGCCCCTGCTGATGGCCAAGATCGAAAAGCGCCAGGCCCTGGCCGATCTCGACGCGATCGTGGCGGTGGCCGATGGCGTGATGGTGGCCCGCGGAGACCTTGGGGTGGAGACCGACCTGGCCGAGATACCCCTGGTCCAGAAACGCATCATCGCCTTGGCCAATGCCCAGGCGCGCCCGGTGATCACTGCCACCCAGATGCTCGAATCCATGGTCATGCAGGAGCAGCCCACGCGCGCCGAGGTGACGGATGTCGCCAATGCCATGCTCGATGGGACCGACGCCGTGATGCTGTCCGCCGAGACTGCCATCGGACATTTCCCGGTGGCCGCTGTCCAGATCCTGCAGCGGGTGTTGACCGCCACTGAAACCGAGTACGCCGCGCGCCGCGCGCGTGACCGGTTGCGGAAGAACGAGTCGACCTTGGCGGAAAGCCCGATCAGCCTGGTTGCCTGCCAGCTTGCGGCCCGTCTCGACGCCAGGGCCATCATCGCCCCGGTCAAGGATATGGCGACCGTGCTGGAGATCGCCCGCTTCCGACCCGCCGCGCCGCTGGTCGCGGTGGCGGATTCAGAGGACTTGTGCCGCCGTCTCGCGCTGATCTGGGGCGTGTCGCCGTTGCTGGCCGTGGCGGGATTTGAACCGCGCTCGTGCCTGCACCTGGCCAGTCACTGGCTGCATGCGAAAGGACTTGCCCAGCCGGGCGATCCCGTCGTCATGCTGTCTACCTCCGCGGCGGCGCAAGGTGCGGCCGACACGCTGCAGGTGATGCAAGTGGAGATCGACACGGCTGGATGAATGCCGCAGCAGCACATTCATCACAGGACCGCCCGTAAAAGGCCCGGCCGTTCACGCACGGATGACCTTCCCACTCCTGTAGCCAAATGCTGCCGTGCTCGTCGCGCCATCCTGGCGGCGGACCAATCGATGGCGGCTGCACGTGACGCCAGCACCGAACGGGAGCATTCCACGTAGCAACACGTCCATTGCCAAGCGCTGGCCCGGCCGTCTCACTGCGCCCGGCAGATCCGGTCGCGCTGGCTTCCAGCGAACAGCGTGCACGTCCATTGAGCAGCTGTTGACAACGTTCCGAGCCATTGTAAGATAGCAATTGATTACTTACTTAATCGGGATCAGGCATGACCGCAAGCCAACCCCGCAAGCGTCTGTCTGCCGACGAACGCCGCATGTCCACGGTCGAATCGGTGATCGAGCTGGCCGCCGAGCAAAACCCGAGCGAAATCACCACCGCCGCGATTGCCACGCGCATGCGCCTGACCCAGGGTGCGTTGTTCCGGCACTTTCCCAACAAGGACGCGATATGGCAGGCGGTGATGGAGTGGGTGGCCGACCGCCTGCTGGCCCGGGTCGAGCGTGCGGCCAGTGGCGCGACCTCTCCGCTGGCAGCGCTCGAAGCAATGTATCTGGCGCATATCGGCTTTGTCATCGAGCACCCGGGTGTGCCACGCATGATGTTTGGCGAACTGCAACGGGCCGATGACACCGCGGCCAAACGCATGGTGCAAACGCTGATCCGTCGCTACGGCGAGCGTCTGCGCGCACTGATCGAGGACGGCAAAGCCAACGGCGAACTGGATCCGAAGCTCGACGCCGCAGCCGCGGCCACGCTGTTCATCGGCAGCATCCAGGGACTGGTCATGCAGGCACTCCTGCTTGGTGACAGCAAACAGATGCGCAAGGCCGCCCCTGCAGCGTTCGCCATCTACCGTCGCGGCATCGCCAAGGCCTGCTAAGGAGTCCGCTCATGCGTTCTGGTGGCGTCGACATCACGACAAAACAGCCACGAGGTCTCTGGACCTGGGCGATTTCCCTGATCGCCATCGCATTCGGTGTGCTCACCATCAGGGAGGGCGGCGCGACCCTGTTCGTCGACGGACCGGCACGTGCCGCCGCCGGAAACTATGTGCCGTTCGTGCTCTGGTTCAACTTTCTGGCGGGGTTTGCTTATGTCATTGCCGGCGTCGGACTGTGTGTGTGGCAGCGCTGGGCTGCATGGCTGGCGCTCACTATCGCGGTAGCCACAGCGCTCGTCTTCCTCGCGTTCGGGGTGCACGTGTATTCCGGTGGCGCCTACGAGCAACGCACGGTCGTCGCCATAAGCCTGCGCACCCTGGTGTGGGCCGGTATCACGATTGTGGTCTGGCGCCGGTTGGCGCCCCCAACGCCCAAAGGTGATACGCCATGAACATCACCTTCCTCGGCGTGGCTCCGTCAAGACACGCCATTCGCAGGCCGCCGCCACTGCGCTGTACAACCTGCGCGACGCCGCCGCGCGTATGCAACAAACATCGCCACACGGCTACGGACGCGAGGCACAGCCGCACGCGGACGTCGGTGGTGCACGCCATCAAGTCAGGAGTTGGAATACCGCAAGCAAGTGCCTCATTCGCCCCCACCGACACGCCTACTTGATCGCTTGCTGACCAGGATCAAACCGTCGCCCCGAACGGAAAGCCACCGATGAAGACTCCAAGCCTCCCCACCGGCAAGACTCGCTGGATCGTGTTCGCCATCGTCATCATCGCCGTCGCTGGTTTGGCGCTGTTCTGGCTGATGCGCGACAGGGGCAATCCCGATGTGCTGCATTTGTATGGAAACGTGGACATCCGCGAGGTGGAGCTGGCCTTCCGCCAGCCCGGGCGCATGACCAGCATGGCTGCCGATGAAGGTGACGCGGTCACCGCCGGCGCCGTGATCGCCCGACTCGATGCCACTCCTTATCGCGAGAAAATGGCCGCCGCGCAGGCTGAATTGAACGCCGCGCAGGCCGGACTGGACAAGCTGCGCAGCGGCAACCGTCCCCAGGAAATCACGCAGGCACAGGAACGTGTGCGCCTGGCGCAGGCAGGCGCGCGCGAGGCCGAGCGAAACTTCGCCCGCCAGAGCACCCTGCTCGAATCGGGTGCCAGCAGCCAACGCACCGTCGACGCCGCACGTGCTGTGCGTGACGGGGCCGCCGCCGATCTGGCATCGGCGCAGGCCGCACTGTCACTGGCCAAGGATGGCTTCCGCAGCGAGGATGTTGCCGCTGGCGCGGCACGGGTAGCGGCGGCCCAGGCAGCCCTGGCACAGGCACGCACGGCGCTGGCGGATACCGAACTTGTGGCTCCCAGCGATGGCATCGTGATCGCGCGTATTCGTGAACCGGGCAGCATGGTGGCAAGCAGCACGCCCGTGTATACGCTCAGCCTGCGCGATCCGGTTTACGTGCGCGCCTATGTCAGCGAGCCGGACCTGGGCCGCATCACGCCAGGCGCGTCGGTGCGCGTGCGCACCGATTCGTCCGACAAGGTTTACCACGGCCAGATTGGCTTCATCTCGCCGCGCGCGGAGTTCACTCCGAAAACGGTGGAGACTACCGACCTGCGCACCGACCTCGTCTACCGGCTGCGCGTGGTGGTGGCCGATGGCGACCAGGGCCTGCGTCAGGGCATGCCGGTAACGGTCGATGTCGATACCGCCCGCACTGTCGACCAAAGCGCAGCAGGGCGCTGAGATGAACGCGTACCCCGCCAGCGACATCACACGCGAACGCGGCAAAGACAGCCCTGCCGTCATCATCGACAACGTCGCCAAGCACTTCGCTGAGGTCCAGGCCTTGCGCGGCTTCAGTGCCGAGATCCGTTACGGCCGGCTCACCGGTCTGGTCGGTCCTGATGGCGCCGGCAAGACCACGCTGATGCGGATCATGACCGGGCTGCTGGTGCCGAATGGCGGCAGCGTCACGCTGGCCGGTCTGGATGTGGTCAGGGACAACGCCGCGATCCACGTCGCCAGCGGCTACATGCCGCAGCGCTTCGGCCTGTACGAAGACCTATCGGTGGTGGAGAACATGCGCCTGTACGCGCGTCTGCGCGGCATGCATGCCGACCAGCACAGCGAGATCTTCGAAAGCCTGCTCGAATTCACCCGGCTCGGTCCGTTCACCCAGCGTCTGGCCGGCAAACTCTCCGGCGGCATGAAGCAAAAGTTGGGGCTGGCCTGCGCGCTGATGGCCAAACCCGAAGTGCTGCTGCTGGACGAACCCAGTGTCGGCGTCGATCCGGTCAGCCGCCAGGATCTGTGGCGCATGGTGCAGGAGCTCACCGATGAAGGCATGGCCGTGGTCTGGTCGACAGCCTACCTCGACGAGGCCGAGCGCTGCGAAAGTGTGCTGCTGCTCAACGAAGGCAAACTCGAGTTCGACGGGCCGCCGCAAGAGCTCACCGATCGCATCAAGCAGCGCAGCTTCCGCCTGACCGGTGTCAGCGACGCGCGCCGCGCCGTGCTGTCGAGGGCCCTGAATCTGCGTACCGTCGGCGACGGCGTGATCCAGGGCGACGCCGTGCGCGTGGTATTGCGCGCCGATGCCGGGCACGCCGAGATCGATGCACTGGCCGCCGAGGTCGGTGCACAACTCGAGCCTGTGCAACCGCGCTTCGAAGACGCCTTCATCGATCTGCTCGGTGGCGGCCCGGGTGGCACCTCGGCATTGGCCGAGCGTATGGATCCGGTCAAACTCGATTCGGACATCGCGGTGTCCTGCAAGGATCTGACCAAACGGTTCGGTGTTTTTACTGCCACTGACAGCGTCAGCTTCGAAGTCCGCAAGGGCGAAGTCTTCGGTTTGCTCGGTCCCAACGGCGCTGGCAAATCGACGACTTTCAAGATGCTCTGCGGCCTGCTGAAACCGACCTCAGGCAAGGCGCACGTGGTCGGGCTAGACCTGCGCCACGCCACCGGAGCGGCCAAGAGCCAACTGGGGTACATGGCGCAAAAGTTCTCCCTGTACGGCTTGCTGTCAGTGCGGCAGAACCTCGAATTCTCCGCCGGTGTGTACGGGCTGGAAGGCGCGGCCAAACGCGAGCGCATCGACGAGATGATCGAGACCTTCGACCTGACGCGGTACCTCGCCACCTCGCCGGACTCGCTGCCACTGGGCTACAAGCAACGCCTGGCCCTGGCCTGTTCGCTGATGCACGGTCCGCCGGTGCTGTTCCTGGACGAACCAACCTCCGGCGTCGACCCGATCACCCGGCGCGAGTTCTGGACCCACATCAATGGCCTGGCGCGCAAGGGCGTGACAGTCATGGTCACCACCCATTTCATGGATGAGGCCGAGTACTGCGACCGCGTGGCACTGATGTACCGCGCGAAGCTGATCGCGCTCGACACGCCTGACGCACTCAAGCGCGACTCCCGCAGCGACGAGCACCCTGATCCGACGATGGAAGACGCCTTCATCCATCTGGTCGAGTCGGCCGACCTCGAAGACGAAACGCGCGCAAGCACCAAGGTGGCGGCATGAACGGTAATGTCGAGCAAGTCCGCGAAGGCATGGCGCCTGCGGGACGTGCCAGCCACAAATTCGACTGGCGCCGCCTGCTTGCGCTGGTACGCAAGGAAAGCCTGCAGGCGATCCGCGACCCGTCCACCATCCTGATCGCCTTCGTGATGCCGGTGGTGCTGCTGTTCCTGTTCGCCTATGCGGTGTCGCTGGACGTGCGCGAGGTGCGCATTGGCGTGGTACTGGAATCCGATGCCGCCTCGGCGCAGTCGCTGGCGGCCGCCTTTGCCGGCACCCGCTACCTGAAAGTCACGCCGGCTCGCGACCGCCGCGAGGTGGCCGAGCAGGTGGTGTCCGGCAAGCTGCGCGGCTTCGTGGTGATTCCACAGGATTTCGAACGCCGGCTGGCCTCTCCCGTAGCGCAACCACTGGTACAGGTAATCACCGACGGTTCGCAGCCCAATACCGCCAACTTCGTCGCCAATTACGCTCAGGGTGTCGTGCAGAGCTGGGCCGCAGGTCGCCGTGTCAGCGCGCCGCCAGCTGCGATCCAGCTGGAGCCACGCTACTGGTTCAACGCCGAACTCGAGAGTCGCCGTGCGCTGGTACCCGGGGCGATTGCGATCGTGATGACCATCATCGGCACCATGCTCACCGCACTGGTGGTTGCACGCGAGTGGGAGCGCGGCACGATGGAGGCGATCCTGTCGACCCCGGCGTCGGTGGCGGAGATCCTGATCGGCAAATTGCTGCCGTATTTCATCCTGGGCATGCTCGCCACCCTGGCCTCCGCGGCGCTGGCGATCTTCGTCTTCGATGTGCCGTTGCGCGGTTCGCTGCTCGCACTGCTGACCCTGTCCGCCGTGTTCCTGATCCCCGCACTCGGCCAGGGCTTGCTGATCTCGGCAGTCACAAAGAACCAGTTTCTCGCCTCGCAGATCGCGCTGTTCTCGGGCTTCCTGCCGTCCTTCCTGCTCTCGGGCTTCCTGTTCGAGATCGACGCCATGCCGGCGCCGATCCAGGCCATTACCTACCTGATACCCGCACGCTATTTCGTGTCCTCGTTGCAAACGGTATTCCTGGCCGGTGATGTGTGGGCGGTGTTCCTGCCAAATCTGGCGGCGATGGCGGCAATCGGCGTGTTCTTCTTCGTGATCGCCAAGCGCAAGACACGCAAGAACCTGGAGTCCTGAACGATGCGACGCCTGTTCAACACATTGATCAATGGCCGTCTTCGTGCGCAGATCGTCAAGGAGCTGCTCAGCATCCTGCGCGACCCGCGCAGCCGCATCATCGTGTTCGCGCCGCCGCTGCTGCAGTTGCTGATCTTCACCTTCGCCACCACGCTGGAGGTCCGCAACGCCAACATCGCCGTCTACAACCAGGATGCCGGCCGCTGGTCGTATGAAATGGAGGCCCGGGTCGGCGTCGCCGACTTCGTCAACAAGATTTATACGGTGCACAACCGTGACGAATTGCGCCGGCTGATCGATCAACGCAAGGTGATTGCCGCACTCCACATGGGGCCGGATTTTTCACGCAACATCGCGGCGGGCGGCACCGGCACCCTGCAGGTCATCGTCGACGGCCGACGCAGCAATGCCGGTCAGATCACGATCGGCTATCTCAACGCCATCGCGGCGGATGTCGGTACCACGGCCATGAAGCAGCCGCAGCGCGCGTCCCCGGTGGTTGTCCGGCACTGGTTCAATCCCAACCTGATCTACCGCTGGTTCGTGGTGCCGGCGCTGTCTGGCATCCTGGTGTTCTTCAGCGCACTGATGATCACCGCACTGTCGATCGCCCGCGAACGCGAGCTGGGCACGTTCGACCAGTTGCTGGTCTCACCCACCACCACGCTGGAAATCATCGTCGCCAAGACCGTCCCCGCGCTTGCTATCGGTGCCGTCCTTGGGTTGATGATGGTCGCCGCCGCGGCGTTCCTTTTTGGTGTCCCCTTTACCGGCTCGTTCTGGCTGCTGCTGCCGAGCCTGCTGCTGTTCATCCTCTCGGTAGTGGGCATCGGCCTGATGATCTCGGCGGTATCCGCGACGCAGCAGCAGGCCATCATGGGCGCCTTCGCGATCGGCGTGCCGGCGGTGCTGATGTCGGGCTTCGCCACACCGGTGGAAAACATGCCGCTGGTGCTGCAGTGGATGGCCCAGGGCATTCCACTTACCCACTTCCTGGTCATCGTCGAGGGGACGTTCCTCAAGGCGATGCCGGCGGCGGACATCCTCGCCAATACCTGGCCGCTGGCGGTGATCGCCCTGGTGTCGCTGAGCATGGCGACGCTGCTGGTCCGCAGTCACCTGCAGTGACCAGCCCAAACGATCGATGGAGGAGTGCCATGAAACGTTCACCGAATAGCCGACCTCACGCAAGGGGCAGCGCAGTCGCCGCACTGAGCGCGCTGTTGCTTGGCGCCTGCGCAGTCGGCCCGACCTATCGCGGACCACCGGCGGTCGACACGGGCAACGGCTGGGCGCAGCCCGCCGCTGTCGCACGGGACAGCGTCCATGTGTCGGCCTGGTGGGCGGCGCTCGACGATCCCGTGCTTGGCCGGCTGGTGACCACGGCGCTGTCCGACAACCTCGATCTGCGCCAGGCACGCGCGCGCATCAGCGAAGCGCGCGCCCTGCGCGATCGCGCCGCCGGGGGTCACGCACCCGTGATCGATGCCAGCGGCAGCGTGACGCATCGCCGGCAAAGCGAGAACGGACCGTTGCCGATCGGATCCATTCCCGGGCTCGAACGCGACCAGACGATCTACGATGCGGGCTTCGACGCAGGCTGGGAAATCGACCTGTTCGGCAAGACCCGGCGTGCAATGGAAAGCGCGCAGGCAAGCATGCAGGCCGCGCAGGCCGATGCCGACGGTGTACGTATCAGCGTTGCCGCCGAAGTCGCGCGCAGCTACCTCACGCTGCGCGGCGCACAGCGCGAACTGGCCACACGCGAGGCCTCGCTGGCGACCCTGCAGCAGACCCTGGACCTGCTCCGCAAGCGTCTCGACGCAGGCGACGCGGCGCAAGCCGATGTCGATACCGCGCAAGCGCGCCTGGCGGCCGCCGACGCCGGCCTGCCCGCTATCCGCGCGCGCCAGCGTGCTGCGGCACTGGGCCTCAGCGTGCTGCTCGGCGCACCGCCGGAGCGTGAACTGGCCCTGCTCGACACCAGCGCAGCACAGATCGTGCTGGCCCCGATCCCCGTGGGCGAGCGCGCCGACATACTGCGCCGCCGACCTGATGTGCGTGCTGCCGAGCGTCGCCTGGCCGCCCGCACCGCTGATATCGGCGTGGCCACCGCCGAGCTGTTTCCAAAACTGAGCATCGGCGCGGGCGGTGGCTTCCAGTCGCTGGATGCCGGCAATCTGTTCGAGTCCGCCAGCCAGGTTTTTTCGATCATGCCGCTGATCTCCTGGCGCGTGTTCGACGGCGGTCGCGTGCGTGCGGAGATCCACGCCAGTGAAGCAAGGCAGGAGCAGGCCGCGCTTGGCTATGAAAAGGCCGTACTGGCTGCGCTGGGCGACGCGGAGCGCGCGCTGAGCAACTATCAACTGGGCTTGGACGCAGTGCAGCGCCAGCGAGTGGCGCTGCACGCCGCGCGCCGCAGCTACGCACACGCGCAAGCGCGCTTCAAGGCAGGTGATAGCGCACTTGTCGATCTGCTCGCCGAAGAGCGCGTCCTGCACGATGCCGAGGACGCCTGCGTGCGCGTTCACACCGCCACGGCGATCGATCTAGTCTCCTTGTTCAAGGCACTGGGTGGCGGCTGGGACGCCCGCGCCTCCATACCAGACGCGCGCGAGCAGGAACGCAGGTGAGCAACAACCTTCAGCAAAGCACCCTCCGGCACAACGTGATAGACAGACCGGTGCGTGACGGGACGTTAGTGCAGCTCATGCAGCAGCCTCCCGGACGCATCACCGACCGGGCCACAGCAGCGGTATATCGACATGATCGATCCTGACCAGTGCGAACGAATGCAGCAGGCAATCCTCGACGGACCGGCCTATCGCCTTGCGCAGGAGGATATCGAATTCCTGGCCCAGGATGACCTGCGTCCACTGCGCCTGCAACTGGAACTGCTCAAACCGGAACAGGCGTTGCGCGCGCAAGGGATCGGCTCGACCGTTGTCGTGTTCGGCAGTGCGCGTATCCACGGTCCCGAAGACCTCGCTGCAGCAGACGCTGCTGCCGCCAGCGGAGACGCGGCGGGACAAGCGTGCGCGCGGACTCAGGCACGCCTCTACGAGGAGGCGCGTCGTTTCGCCCATATTGTCTCGGCCCGCTTCCAGCAGGAGGGCCGTTGTGACTTCGTCGTCGTCACGGGCGGTGGTCCCGGCATCATGGAGGCAGCCAACCGGGGAGCGTTCGAGACCGGCGCGCGCTCGATCGGCTTGAACATCACCCTGCCGCGCGAACAGGGGCCCAACCCCTGGATCACACCCGAACTCGCCTTCCGTTTTCACTACTTCGCCCTGCGCAAGATGCACTTTCTGCTGCGTGCGAAGGCACTGGTCGCCTTCCCCGGTGGCTATGGCACGCTCGACGAACTGTTCGAGGTGCTGACGCTGGTGCAGACCGGCAAGATCGCGCGCATGCCCATCGTGCTGGTCGACAGGGAATTCTGGCAGCATGCCGTCGACTTCGCCTACCTCGTTGAGCAAGGCTTCATCGGTGCACAGGACACAAGGTTGTTTACCATGGTCGATACGGCGGACGAAGTCGTCTCGACGCTTGAAGCGTTCTATCACGGCAAGCCGCCCGATGCGCAGGCGTGATGAACGCGCATCGGCAGCGTCGGCGCATGTCCGGGCGAATGGCGAGACACGTCATCGCGCACGCCATGCTGACAACGGGCGGGCTTGCGCTCGTCCCGGCCATGGCGGCGCAGGTGGGTGACGCCCATGCATGCGTGCCGGAAGAAACCGTGCACTGGCGCGGCGGTACGGCAAGGCTCGAAAACGATCTGTTTACCGGCACCGACCAAAACTACACGAATGGCGTGGCGCTTACCCTGGTGTCGCACGACATTTCCGGCAGGCTGCGACCTGATTGTCTCCGGGCACCGGTTCGAGTGCACGCACAGTTCATCAAGTTCATGAACCCGGGTTTCTGGGCCGATGCCGACAACCCTGCCCACACCCAAAACGTGGTGGCTCGCTTCGGCCAGTCCATGTACACGCCGGAAGATCACACCAGGACGGACCTGATTCCCGACGATCGGCCCTATGCCGGATTGCTTTACATGGGCCTGGCCTGGAACCGCCGCGCCCATCCGCAAGGTGCCCGCTACGAAATGCTCGACACTCGCGAGCTGACCCTGGGCGTGATCGGCCCCTGGTCGCTGGCCCAACAATCGCAAAACCTGGTGCACGACCTGCGCGGTATCGATCGTTTCCACGGCTGGAGGAAGCAATTGCACAACGAACCGGCGTTCCAGATCGCGATGGAGCGCAAGTTCAAACCCTACATCGGCGCGGGCGCGGTGCAGCAGGGATGGGGCAGCGACATGATCGGCAGTTACGCCTTGCGACTGGGCAATATCGAGACGGCCGCCAGTGCCGGGTTGGAATTACGTGCGGGCTGGAATCTACCCAACGATTTCGGCAGTTACCCGATCCGCCCCGGCACCGAGAATCGACCGCCATCGGCCGCCTCCGGGCTGCGTACCGCGCAACCGCAATCAAGTCGTGCACCACGGCCAGGCACCCACGCGTTCGTCAATATCGAGGCCAAGGCGGTGGCCTGGGATTTTTCCCTCGACGGCAACCTGTTCCGCAACAGCCACCACGTCACCCGCCACCCCTGGGTTGCGCAGGTGGCTGCGGGCATCAGCAGCCAGTGGCTGATCCGTGGCCATGGCGTTCGGCTGGCGCTGATGCGGGTCTGGCGTACACGCGAGTTCAAGGGGCAACGCGGCGACCACGCGTTCGGCTCGGTGGCGCTGAGTATCGAGTTCTGACCGCTCCAGTGTCACGGTTCATCTGTTCTCCCCATCATGAAAGGCAAAGCGCTACGTTGTGATCGGGATCCGGAGAATCAATTTCGGGGCCGCCTGATCACTCGACAGCCAGGACACACGCCATGCGAAACGCCATTGCCGTGATCAATGCCGGCTCACGAGCATCAAGTTTTCGGTGTTCGAGGAAGACGGATCCGAGCTGCGACGTATGCTTGCCGGCAGCATCAAGGGGCTGGGCGCGTCTGCGCGCTACGTCGTCAAGGATGGCGTCGGCCAGCAACTGGAGGTGAAAGACTGGCCGGAGAACACAGCATTCGGTCATGACGAGGCCATGGCCTTCCTGTTCGAAACCGTGCCGGCGCACGTTGAAGGGTACCGCGTACGCGCGGTCGGGCACCGGGTGGTGCACGATGGTCAGCACTACGCCGCTCCGGTGCGCGTCGACAGCGACGTGCTGCGCACGCTGGAAGCGCTGATTCCGCTCGCCCATTGCATCAGCCCGACAACCTCGCGCCGATCCGGATGCTGCTCTCGCGGATTCCCGGCGTGCCGCAAGTCGCCTGCTTCGACACCGCATTCCACCGTACCCAGTCATCGGTTGAACAGGCATTCGCGCTGCCCGCGCCGATTACCGCGCGTGGCATCCATCGCTACGGGTTTCACGGCCTGTCCTGCGAGTAGATCGCCCCGGTCATGGCGCAACGCGAGCCGGCACTCGCCGGCCGGGTGGTGGCGCTGCATCTCGGGGATGGTGCCAGCATGTGCGCCATGCACGGGGGCAAAATTGCGTCGCCACGACGATGGGCCTGACCCCACTCGACGGCTTGCCTATGGGTACCCGTTGCGTCGCCATGCGCCGGGGCGCGGTGCTGTACCTGATGACGGAACTGCAGATGGATCCGGCGCAGGTGCAGACCCTGCTGTACGAGCAATCGGGCCTGCTCGGCGTCTCCGGCATTTCCGGCAACATGCACACGCTCGAGGCCAGCGACAGCCCAGGCACAAAAGCAGCGATCGATCTTTTTGTGCACCGCACAGGCCGCGAGCTGGGCGCACAGGCTTTCACGCTGGGCGGCCTCGACGCGCTCGTGTTCACTGTCGGCATCGGCAAAAACAGCATGCTGGTGCGCGAGCGGGGGGCTGCCGTGATGCCCGCCGGCTCGGCGTAAAGCTGGACGAGACCGCCAATCGTGCCGGCGCAAGTCGGATCACCGCTGCAGGCAGTGCCGTGCAGGCCTGGATCATACCCACAGACGAGGAAGTGGTGATTGCCAATCACACCCGCCAGACGCTTGTCGACGTAAGTTCCAGCAGGACGCTTTGAGCAAGCACAAACCTTTGATGGCCGGCACCACCACTTGTCCGCCATCTTGAGGCCCCCCGCGCACCAACGCCCACTCCGGAGGGCTTCCGATGAACACGACACCTCATTCGCCACAAGTACTCGCGGCCGCCGAGCTGCAGGCCATCGATGCCTGGTGGCGCGCTGCAAACTATCTCTCGGTGGGACAGATCTATCTGCTCGACAACCCGCTGCTGGAACAGCCGCTGACGCGCGCGCAGATCAAGCCGCGCCTGCTTGGCCACTGGGGCACGACGCCGGGGCTGAACTTTCTGTACGCGCATCTCAATCGCATCATCAAGGCGCGCGATCTCGATACGATCTTCATCGTCGGACCGGGCCACGGCGGGCCGTCTCCGGTCGCCAATGCGTGGCTGGAAGGCACCTACAGTGAAGTCTATCCGCAGGTTTCGCGGGACAAGGACGGCATGCAGCGGCTGTTCAAGCAGTTCTCGTTTCCCGGCGGCATCTCCAGCCATGTCGGTGCGGAAACCCCCGGTTCGATCCACGAAGGCGGCGAACTGGGCTACTCGTTGTCGCATGCATTTGGTGCGGCCTTCGACAACCCCTATCTGCTGGTTGCCTGTGTGATCGGCGACGGCGAGGCCGAAACCGGGCCACTGGCCGGCTCGTGGCAGTCCTGCCATTTCCTCAATCCGGTGCGCGACGGTGCGGTGCTGCCGATCCTGCATTTGAACGGCTACAAGATCGCCGGCCCGACCGTGCTCGCGCGCATTCCGCACGCCGACCTCGAAGCCTTGCTGACCGGCTACGGTTATCGGCCGTATTTCGTCGAAGGCGATGCTCCGGGGGCCATGCACCAGCGCATGGCGGGTGTGCTGGACGAAGTCATCGGCGAGATCGAGGCGATCCAGCACGCCGCCCGCGATGGCGACACCGCTGAGCGCCCGCGCTGGCCGATGATCGTGCTGCGTTCGCCGAAAGGCTGGACCTGTCCGAAGGAGATCGACGGCAAGCGTATCGAAGGCACGTTCCGTGCACACCAGGTGCCAATGGGTGACATGGACCGACCCGATCACATCCGCATTCTTGAGCAATGGATGCAAAGCTACCGGCCGCGTGAATTGTTCGACGAAGATGGAAAGCTCCGCCCGGAGATCGCGGCGCTGGCGCCATCAGGCAAGCGGCGCATGAGTGCCAACCCGCACGCCAACGGCGGCCTGCTGCTGCAGGACCTGCAGTTGCCCGATTTCCGCAGCTACGCCGTCGAGGTGCCGGCACCGGGTGCCACGCGCGGCGAAGCGACGCGCGTGCAGGGGCAATTCATACGCGACGTGATCGCACGCAATCCGCACAATTTCCGCGTCTTCAGTCCGGACGAAACCAACTCCAACCGCTGGAACGCGGTGTTTGAGGTAACCGACCGCTGCTCGGTCGCGGAGATCCTGCCCGAGGACGACCACGTCGCCCCCGATGGCCGCGTCATGGAGGTGCTCAGCGAGCACCAGTGCGAAGGATGGCTGGAAGGCTATCTGCTGACCGGACGTCACGGCTTCTTTTCCTGCTACGAAGCGTTCATCCATATCGTCGATTCGATGTTCAACCAGCACGCCAAATGGCTGAAGGTATCCAGCGAGATCCCATGGCGGCGGCCGATTGCCTCGCTCAATTACCTGTTGAGCTCGCACGTCTGGCGCCAGGATCACAACGGCTTCAGCCACCAGGATCCGGGCTTCATCGATCATGTGGCCAACAAGAAGGCCGCGATCATCCGCGTGTACCTGCCCCCGGACGCCAACACCCTGCTGTCGGTGACCGACCACTGCCTGCGCAGCCGCGGCTACGTCAACGTGATCGTCGCCGGCAAGCAGCCCTCGCCGCAGTGGCTGGACATGGACGCCGCGGCCGCGCATTGCACCGCCGGCGTGGGCGTGTGGTCATGGGCCAGCAGCGATGCCGGTGCGGATCCGGACGTCGTAATGGCCTGCTGCGGTGATGTGCCCACCATTGAGACCATGGCCGCGGTGGATCTGTTGCGTCAGCACCTTCCGCAGCTGCGCGTGCGCGTGGTCAACGTCGTCAACCTGATGAAGCTGCAGTCACCCAGCCAGCATCCTCGCGGGCTCGATGACGCCACGTTCGACGCGATGTTCACGGCCGACAAACCGGTGATCTTCGCCTACCACGGCTACCCGACCCTAATCCATCGGCTGACCTACCGGCGCACCAACTACAACAATTTCCACGTCCACGGTTACCAGGAAGAAGGTACCACCACCACGCCGTTCGACATGGTGGTTCGCAACGGCCTGGATCGCTACCACCTGGTCATCAATGTCGTCAATCGCGTGCCGGGGCTCGAACGTGATGCACCGCGGCTACGCAAGGTGATGACTGAAAAGCTGACGGCACATCGGCAGTACATCGTCGAGCACGGCGAGGACCCACCTGAAATCCGCGACTGGCAATGGCAGGCAAGCAAAGAGCCGTGACAGATCAGGGACTAACGGCAGCCACCCCAGGGCCTTTCCCTTGCATGGCCCTGCACCGGGCTCCGCAACAGGCGGGCAAGATCCCCCTCCCCTTCTTCGTCCGGCGCCAAGCCCTTGCCAAAGTCATCCGTAGCACCATGTGTGGAGAGAGTCGACAGGACGTCACGGAATCTGCCCGGAACATGACCAACAGGAGCTGCTTCATGAAACGTCGAATCCTTGCCGCGACCGTGCTCTTCGGCATCCTTGTCAGTGGCGCCGCGTGGGCGGACAACGATTGTGTCGCTCCCGCAGACCAGTGGCAGCCGCGCGAGGTGTTGCGGCAACAAGTCGAGCAACAGGGTTGGACGGTCCAGCGCATCAAGGTGGATGACGGTTGTTACGAGGTCAGGGGCACGGACCGCCGCGGCAACAAGATCAAGGCGAAATACGCACCCGACTCCTTGCGCATCCGCAAACTGGAAATTGATTTCGGACCAGGCGGCGACGCGTCCGACTATCTCGATCATGGTCGGAAAACGAAATGACTCCCCGAGCTCGGTGGAGTCCGGACCATCAGCTCGCACCTGCGCTGGGCCGAAGCCGGATTATTTTCAATTTCGTCTTAAGTCTGGCTTAAGTCCACAGGGTCAATATGCATCGACAACGATCAAACCGGAGATTCATCATGAAGAAGCTTGCTGCCTCACTCTCCCTCGCGATCGCTCTTGCGCTACCCGGTTTGGGGCAGGCGCGGCCAGTTACGCTGACGACCCAGCTGCAGGCTTATGGCGGCAACGCAGCCTTTCTGGCGTTCTACGTGACTGACGCCAATGGCGTGTACAAAAAGACGCTCTGGGTCGCCGGCAAGAACGCCAAATACTACAAGAACCTGCGTGACTGGGCCCGCGGCAGCGGTTTGCGCGCGAGCGAGTTTGACGGTGTGAGCGGAGCCAGCGTTGGCAGCGGGCGGGCGTTAAAAGTGACGGTGGAATTGGCCGATGCGCTGATCGATGCCGGCTATCAAATACGCGTGGACAGTGCGGTCGAAGACAAGCCTGCCTACCCTGCCGACGTGCGCGCACCGCTGACCACGAAGGACGCGGGCAAACCCGTGGCCGGGCGCGGCTACGTCAAATCCTTTACCTATACGATGTGAGTGACTACCGGCTAGGCGACATCCCACCGCGATGATGCGTCAACTGCATTCACTGGTTGGCCTGGTTGCGGCCGTACTGGTCATGCTGCTGGCGCTCAGCGGCGCCATCCTGTCGCTCGACCCGACGCTGGATCGACTCGATGCCACGGTGCCTGCCGAAGGCCAGATCAGCGTGGCCACGCTGGCTGGCCGGGTCGCGCAGCACTATCCCGGGGCGGAGCAGATCCAGCGCACACCCTCGGGTACGATCCTCGTCTACTACGAGCGGAATGGCCAGGTTGGCATCGATCGAGTCGACCCGCTGACCGGGCAGCGCATCGCACCCTATGCGCCTTCGGCCTTTTCACGCTGGGTGAAAAACCTCCATCGGTCGTTCCTGCTGGATACGCCCGGCCGTGTGGTGGCCGGCATCCTGGCCCTGATCATGCTGGTGCTGGTGATCTCCGGGGCCGTGTTGCTGGTGAAAAGAGTGGGCGGCTGGCGGCATGTTACCGGTCCGTTGCGTGGCACGCCGGTTCAGCGATGGCACGCACAAGTGGGGCGGGTCGTGATGTTCGGGCTGCTGCTCTCCGCACTGACGGGCCTTTACATGTCGGCGGCCACCTTCGAATTCATAACCGATGGCACGCAGAACGAACCGGAGTTTCCGTCCAACGTGGCCGCGGGTACGGCGGCGCCGGTCACGGCACTGCCTGCCCTGCAGGCAGTCGATCTGCATGACTTCCGCGAACTGGTCTACCCCGATCCGAACGATCCTGCAGCGGTCTATTCACTGTCGACCGCCCAGGGCGATGGTTATGTCGATCAGGTGCATGGCGCCCTTTTATCCTATTTGCCGCATGGTGGCGCCCGCCGCGCGTACGAGTTGATCTATCGGCTGCACACCGGCGAAGGCCTCTGGTGGCTTGGCTTGCTGCTGGGACTGTGCGCGCTGAGCGTGCCATTGATGAGCATTACCGGCACCTTGACATGGTGGCAGCGGCGGAAGTCGATGCCACGGATTGCCGCCAATAGCGGAGCGCAAGCGGCCGATACGATCATTCTGGTTGGCAGCGAAAACAACAGCACCTGGGGGTTTGCCGGTGCCCTGCTTGATGCGTTGACGCAGGCTGGCCTGCGTGTCCACGTGGCAGCCATGAACCAGCTGGCAAGCGAGTACCGCCATGCAAAGCGCCTGTTCGTTCTCACGTCAACTTATGGTGACGGCGACGCGCCGAGTTCGGCGCAACGGTTCCTGACGCGCTTGCCCAAAGTCAAGGTGAACCCCGACACCGGCTTTGCCGTGCTGGGTTTTGGTGACCGGCAGTTCCCGCAGTTTTGCAAGTTTGCCAAGGACACGGACGCTGCCCTGCACGCGCACGGTTGGCGCCGAGCCATGGAACTGGACACCATTGACCGGCAGTCGGTGCAAGCGTTCTCCCGCTGGGGCAATGCGGTTGCCAAGTTGATCGGCCAGGAGCTGACCTTGGTGCATACGCCCGTGCGCCCGCGAACGCGTGCCTTCGAGTTGATCGAGCGCGTCGACTATGGGCAGGAGGTGCAAGCACCCACCAGCATCCTGCGCTTCAGGGCAGTAGCCCGGGAAGGCGTGGCAGGCCGATTGCTTCGCCTGCTCGGAGGCAATGGATTGCCGCATTTCGAAGTCGGCGACCTGGTCGGCATCGTGCCGCCCGATAGCGTCATACCGCGGTTCTATTCGCTGGCCAGCAAGTCGAGTGACGGCTTCCTGGAAATCTGTGTGCGCAAGCTGCCCGAAGGTTTGTGTTCGGTGTTTCTGCACGGCTTGAAACTGGGGGAGCGCATTGATGCCTTCATCCAGCTGCACCCGGACTTTCGCCCGGCCTCGGGCAAGGCCGCGGTCATCCTCATCGGTTCGGGTACCGGGATCGGACCCTTGGCCGGGTTCATCCGCAACAATACCGGCAAGCACCCGATGTATCTGTATTGGGGCGGGCGCGACCCCGCTTCGGATTTTCTCTATGAGCCGGAACTCAGCGAGTATCTGGCCGACGGCCGGCTGACCGGGTTGCATGCAGCCTTTTCGCGGGTCAAGGACGGCGCTTACGTTCAGGACAAGGTTCTCGACGACGCCACCCAATTGCGCCAGTTGATCGAGAGCGGCGCGCAGGTGCTGGTCTGCGGCAGCCGCGGCATGGCAAAAGGTATCGCCCAGGCGCTGGATGAAATCCTCGCGCCGCTGAACCTTGACGTGCACAAGCTGAGAACACAGGGGCGTTATCGTGAAGACGTTTTCTGAACCACCGGTTCCTTCCCTCCCTTCCCTGCGGCGTCATGCACTCAGCGGCCAGACAATGGGTACCCGTTACAGCGCGGTTTTTTTTGCCGCAGCCGGCGTGGATGAGCCCGCTATCGGTGCCGCCTTGTTTGCAGCAGCCGACAAGGTGGACCGGCAGATGTCCACCTGGAAACCTGATTCAGACCTGAGCCGCTTGAACGCGATGCCCGCGCAAGAATGGCTCACAGTCCCTGAAGAGCTGGTGGACGTGCTGGAGACCGCCTTGCGCATCGGTGTGCAGTCCGATGGTGCGTTTGACATCGGCGTCGGCGACCTGGTCAATGCCTGGGGATTTGGTCCGGCCGGCCCCACGCCTGATGAAATGCAGGCAGGCGCGCTGAAGGAGCGTGCGCAGCACCCCGCCTCCGAAGTGTTGGAGATCGATCACACACAAAAGCAGGTCCGCAAGCGATCATCGATTGCGCTGGATCTTTCGGGCATTGCCAAAGGCTATGGCGTGGATGTGCTGGCCCGCTGCCTGGACAGTTTTGGAATCACCCGCTACCTGGTCGGGATCGACGGGGAAATGCGTGCCAAGGGCCACAAACCCGATGGGCAAGCGTGGGCCGTTGCGATCGAAAAGCCGGTGCGCGGTGTGCGTGAAGTCATGGGGGTGATGGAGCTGACCGACGCCGCGATCGCCACCTCGGGCAACTACCGGCATTGGGTCGAAGTGGGAGGCAGGCAGCATGGCCACACCATGAGCCCAAGGGACCGCCAGCCAGTGGCCAACCGGCTCGCGGCGGTCAGCGTGGTGATGTCCCATTGCATGCTCGCCGATGCCTGGGCCACCGCCTTGCTGGTGCTCGGCGAAACCGCGGGCGTGGAACTGGCGCAGAAGCGGCGCATGGATGCCTTGTTCGTGGTGCGTGCTGGCGACGACTTTGCGCAAATTTCCATCGTTGACGGACGGCGCCAGCCATAGGCAGATACTGAAACGTGAGCGAAGCAGTCGATTCTCGACACTCGAGCGCAGCCTCATGATCAATCATTGCAAGACACTTTCCGTAACAGCCATGATTGCCGCTGCGCCCGAAAGAAAGGCGGGTCGCAACATCCCCGCGACGATTTATGAACGTGCCAACACAAGGAGTGGACCATGACTACATTGACGAGCAGCCAGCGCGAACACCTCGCTGGGATGTTGAGAGAGCGCAAGCCCGTGCTGCGCGAGGAAATCCGCGCCGGACTCCTCCGCATGCGCGTGGACGGTTACGAGGATCTGCTGTCCGGCACTTCAGACGCCGCTGATGAGTCCGTCGCCTCACTGTTGACCGACATCAACAATGCCGACGTGGCGCGCGACGCGACCGAGCTGCAGGACATCCTCGCTGCCGAAGGCCGTCTCGCTGCTGGCACCTTTGCTGTCTGCATCGATTGCGCAAAACCTGTTCCGTACGCACGTCTCGTCGCGCATCCGACCGCGAAGCGCTGCCTTCAGTGTCAGCAGATTCACGAAGCGAATCGCCCGCACGCCAGCCGCTCCTGATCGCGTTGTGGTGTGACCAGGCGGGTGACCAGGCTCTCGCGGGCACACGGCATCCGCGGCGAGGGTGTGGATGTTGCCGGATTGACAGGCCAGATCCTCGATCCGAAGAGGCGCACGTTTACCTCCCGAGCATTTGCGCAGGCCACGGAAAAGCAGGCTCTGTTGGTACCGACTGGTGCTCCTGCAGGCAGGCACTGCGATCGAGGAACCCTACCCGCCCCGTTCAAGCAGCGGCCGTTGTCGCGTCGCCTGACTTGCGGCGGCACTTAGTGAACCTGCTTGTGCACCAGCGGTGGGTGGAAGTCAAAGTGCACCCGGTGACTCGGCCTCCGCTTGGCCGGGAGCTGGCTCCAGTGCGGCGGCAATGGCGTCGTCCACGCGCTCCAGCCAGATGAACTCCACGCGCTCGCGGGCTTCGGCGGGGATTTCCTCGAAATCACGGCGGTTCCTCGCTGGCAGCATGACCCGCGTGATGCCTGCGGCCGCGGCGGCCACGATCTTCTCCTTGATGCCGCCAACCGGCAACACCAGACCGCGCAGGCTGATTTCACCAGTCATCGCGGTATCGCTGCGCACGGTGCGGGCGGTCAGGAGCGAGATCAGGGCGGTGAACATCGCCACGCCGGCACTGGGGCCGTCCTTGGGCGTGGCTCCAGCCGGCACATGGATATGGATATCAATGCGACCGAGATGTTTTTCGTCGATACCCAGTTCGTGGGCGCGGTGCTTGACGATCGACAGTGCCGCCTGGGCGCTTTCGCGCATGACATCGCCGAGCTGGCCAGTCAGGATCAACCCGCTCTTGCCGGGAAAACTCGTCGCCTCGATGAACAGGATGTCCCCGCCGACCGGCGTCCACGCAAGCCCGGTCGCCACTCCGGGGGTGTTGGTACGCATCGCCGTCTCGTTTTCGAAGCGCGGTGGTCCGAGGATTGCGTGCAGCGCATCCGCGTCGATGTCCACGTGCCCGGTCGCATCCTCTTCCGCGACCCGCACCGCAGCGTGGCGCAGCGCACGACCGATCTCCCGCTGCAGATTGCGCACGCCGGCTTCACGCGTATAGTCGCGGATGATCTGGCGCAACGCCTCGTCGGTGATCGTCACCTGCCCGGCGCGCAAACCATTCGCTTCCATCTCCCGGCGGACCAGGTAGCGGCGTGCAATCTCGAACTTCTCGCCTTCGGTGTAGCCCGCCAGCGAGATGATTTCCATGCGGTCACGCAACGGCCCCGGAATCGTGTCCAGCATGTTGGCCGTGGTGATGAAGGTGACCCGGCTGAGGTCGAACGCCACGCCGAGATAGTTGTCCCGGAAAGTTGAATTCTGCGCCGGATCAAGCACTTCCAGCATCGCCGCGGAAGGATCACCCTGCACGCCGCGACCCATCTTGTCGATTTCATCCAGCATCATCACGCAGTCGCGCGCCTTGGCTTTGCGGATAGCCTGGATGATATTGCCGGGCATCGACCCGATGTAGGTGCGGCGGTGCCCACGGATTTCCGCCTCGTCGTGCACGCCGCCGAGGCTGACATGCGCGAATGGTCGATCCATGGCGCGTGCGATGGACTGGCCGAGCGAAGTCTTGCCGACACCCGGTGGTCCGACGAAACAGAGGATCGGCGCCTTGCCGTGAGGCGCGAGCTTCCTCACCGCGAGAAACTCGACGATGCGCTGCTTGATCTTGTCGAGGCCGAAGTGGTCCTCGTCGAGCACGCGCCGCGCCTCGTGAATGTCGATCGGCCGAGGCTCTGGTTCGGCCCAGGGCAGCGCGGTCAACCAATCCAGGTAGTTGCGCACCATGCCCGTTTCAGGTGAGCCTTCCGACATGCGTGCATAACGGCGCAATTCCTTGTGTGCAATCTCGCGCGCGGCATCCGGCATCTGCGCGGCGTCGATGGCCTTCTCGAGCTCGGCGACTTCGTCCGACTTGCCGCCCTGTTCGCCAAGTTCGCGCTGGATGGATGCCATCTGCTCACGCAGGATCGCCTCGCGCTGGCGCTCGTCGAACGTGGCCTTGGTGCGCTGACCGATCTCCTGCGTCAGGCGCATGACCTCGATGCGCTTGGCAAGGATCGCCGACACCTTCTCGATGCGTGAGATCAGGTCCGCGGTTTCCAGCAGGTCCTGCTTTTCGCCAACGGGGATGTCGAGATAGGCAGAAACGAGGTCGGCCAACGTACCCGCGCTGCCTACCGATTGCACGGCGACGATCAACTCCTGTGGCACGCTGGGTAGAAGCTGCAGCGCCTCGAGCGCCTGCCGGCGCAGGAACAACATCCGTGCCTCGATTTCCGCGCCCTGCTCTTCAGGGTCTGCGACGGGCTCGGCGCGGGCGGAGAGGAATGGCTGCCCTTCCACGAATTCCAGCACGCGGAAGCGCTGCAGTCCCTGCACGACGATATGGTGCTTGCCGTCAGACGCGTTCACATAGCGCAAGACGTTGGCGATGGTGCCAACCCCGTACAGGTCGTCCGCAGTCGGGTCGACGGCTTCCGCGTTCCGTTGCAGCAGGATGCCGATTGGACTTTCCGCGCGCATGGCGTGCTGCACCGCACGGACGGAAGCCGCACGGCCGATCGCCAGCGGAAATACCGTGCCGGGAAAAAGTACCGTGTCGCGCACCGCGACCACCGGCAACACGCCCTGCGGCAACGCCTGCATGGCGGATTGCGCAGGCGCCGTCGCATCCGACGCAGCCGGGTCTGCCGGCCGGTCGTCGGCAGCCGCGTCTTCGGTGCCCACGAGGTCGCCGGCGCCGGATCCGGCGGCGGCATGCGGCGGATGTGGTTCGAACTCATTCATACGCGTTCCCTCGGGTCTTCTGCAGGCTGATCACCAGGCATCCGCGATCAGTTTCCACGTGCACACCCGCATAGTGGCCGGGAGGCAACTGGATACGGCGCTCAAATCGACCCTGCGGAAGCTCCAGGCGGTGGATCACCGCCTCACCGATGCACGCGGGCGGCGCGCGTCGCCCGCTGACGGTCAACATGATGCCGTCGATGACCGCGCGCACCTCGGACACCGAGACGCCGGGCAAGGCCACGTAGATCAGCACCTCGCGGTCGTTCTCCAGCACGTCCACCGGGGGTTCCCAGCTCGGCTCACTGGCGAGGCCCGGGCGAAAAAACTGACGATGCAGGCGCTCGGCACGCTCCAGGGCGGCCAATGCCCTGGCCCACATCCATTCCTGTGATTCGTCTTGTCGTCTCATGCCGGTTGTGACCTCCTGGTTGCCAGCGACCAGCGGTGAGTGCATTGGGACGTGTCGGCGCGCCGGGCTGGAACGATGATGCGTACTCCATCATAGCCGCGCGTTTCCGCGGTCCGTCGTCCAACGCTGACCAACAGCTCGGCGGCGTTCAGCGCTCAGCCGTCGGCTGCGCGCACGGCGCTTGCTGGACGGCGCAAGCCTGTGGCAACCTCCCGCAGAGCGGCTTCGTCCAGGGTCTCGACCTCCAGCAACTGGGCCGCGGCGCGGTCGAGAATGTCGCGGTTGTCCGTGAGGATTTGCAGGGCCTGCTGCGACACGGCCTGCAAGATGGCGCGCACGGACTGGTCGATGGTCTCGGCGGTGGCTTCGCTGTAGCTGCGGTCCAGATAACCGGCGCTGCGATCGCCGAGAAATCCCGGCTTGTCGCGATCGTAGCTGACGCTGCCGAGGTCGGCGTCCATGCCATAGCGCGTCACCATCGAGCGGGCGATGTCGGTGGCGCGCGCGAGGTCGTCGGAGGCGCCGGTGGAAAGGTCGCCAAATACCAGGCTTTCCGCTGCGCGGCCGGCCATGAGCACCGCGATCTTGTTGCGCAATTCGGTCTCGGTCATCAGGAACCGGTCCTCGGTTGGACGCTGGATGGTGTAGCCGAGCGCACCGACGCCGCGCGGAATGATCGAGACCTTGTGCACGGTGTCGGCGCCCGGCAGCGCCATGGACACCAGCGCGTGGCCCATCTCGTGATACGCGACGATCCGGCGTTCCTGCGGGTTGATCAGGCGATTGCGTTTTTCCAGACCGGCGACGATGCGTTCGATCGCGTGGGTGAAATCCTCCATCGCCACCGCCTTGGCGCGCCGCCTGGTCGCCAGCAGGGCGGACTCATTCACGAGGTTGGCAAGGTCGGCGCCGGTCATGCCCGTCGTCATGGCGGCGACCTGGTCCAGATCGACATCGGCCGCCAGGGTGACCTTGCGCACATGCACTTTGAGGATCTGCACCCGCCCGGCACGATCGGGGCGGTCAACCAGTACCTGCCGGTCGAAGCGGCCCGCGCGCAGCAACGCCGGATCGAGGATCTCAGGCCGGTTCGTGGCACCCAGCAGCACCACGCCTTCGGTCGGGTCGAAACCGTCCAGTTCCGACAACAGCTGGTTCAGCGTCTGCTCGCGCTCGTCGTTGCCGCCCTGGATGGTGCCGGCATTGCGCGCCCGTCCGAGCGCGTCAAGCTCGTCGATGAAGACAATGGCGGGTGCGGCCTTGCGCGCCTGTTCGAACAAGTCGCGCACCCGCGCCGCGCCGACGCCGACAAACATCTCGACGAATTCCGAGCCCGAGAGCGAATAGAACGGCACGCCCGCCTGCCCGGCCACGGCGCGTGCCAGCAGGGTCTTGCCGGTGCCGGGTGGTCCGACCAGCAGGATGCCCTTGGGCATGCGCGCCCCGAGCGAACCGTATTTCTTGGGGTCCTTGAGGAAGTCGATCACTTCCTGCAGCTCGGCCTTGGCCTCGTCGACGCCAGCGACATCGTCAAACGTGACCTTGATGTCGGTTTCGACAAAAACCTTGGCCTTGCTCTTGCCGATCGACATGAGGCCGCCGCCCATGCCCTGGCGACCCGCCATGCGACGGATGACGAACAGCCAGATGCCAATGAACAGCAGCGCCGGCAACACCCAAGCCAGCAGCGAGGTGAGCCACGTATTCTCGACCGCGCCGCTGTAGGTAACGCCAGTGTCCTTGAGCCGTGCCGCGAGCTCGGGGGACACCCGCGTGGTGACGAAGCCGGTCTTGCCGTCCTTCGGAGCGACATAAACACCGCGGATCGTGTCGGTTCCGATCGTCACATCCTTGACTGCGTGTTGGTCGAGATCGGCTTCGAACTGACTGTACGGGATGGTCTCGATGGTCCGGGTCTGCACCCAGAAGTTGTGGAACAGGAACACGCCCATCACGGCGAGAACGATGTACCACGAGTTGATCTTGGTGGCGCGATTCATGGCGTCGGTCCAGCTTCCCGTTCACACACTGCGCGCGTTTCGCGCCACCTACGCGAGGGTATCATCGGCCGCCGCAAGCACGGGTTACGGGCGTTCGACCGCCCCGGCGATTGCCCACCGAGGCCCGCATGGATTGTCCGGCTTGGAGGGTGAAAGACCGACAGCCGCCGCGGCAGGTTCCGGGTATCACGTCGCCTGGTCGGGCCACCGACGAGCGATGTGGATTCACCCGGTACTTGGACTTCCCTGATCGCGAGTGCTGCCGAGACGCCCGAACGTGCTGACCAGGATGCTGCCCAGCTTTTCAGCCGCACCGTCGATCGCCAGTTCGATGGTCGAGGCGTGATGGCTGGCAGAAACGGGGTTCAGACCCGCCGGACGTGCCTCGAGCACGCACCGCTTGTCGTTGATGCCCTCCTTGGCAGCATTCACGTCGGTGAGATGAACCTGGACCCGGGTGATCTGCTCTTCGTAGCGGCCAACGGCCGAACGCACGGCACGATCCAGCTTTTCGTCAAGTTCTTTGGTCATCGCGATATGGTCGTCTGCCTGCACGAGCACTTGCATGAAACCCGCTCCTCTTCACTCAATGAGACAACCGCTCGCGTACATCACAACGTGGCCACAGTGATGTTTGCGTGACGGCCGGCCAGCGGAATCCCGGTGGGGCCGGCAGAAAGTGCCAATAGTCCTGACGAGCAACGTCGCGCCCGGCAGAGGCCCAGCTGACCTTGTTGACACCGATCTGGAATGCATTGGCCTTGAGCCTCCCCGCCGGCGCGCGTCACGCGTGTTGCCAGAATCCTGAAATAGATTCCGTTGCCAGTAGTCAGCACTGCAGCGATAGCGATAGCGCCACCCTGAATCCAGCACTTCCCGCGCATGGTTCCCGCCTGCTTGGACCGCCCCACGCATCCTATCTCCCTGAGGCTGGCGGGCTTGGCGTCGGCGCCGCGCTGGCCGGTGGCAGCCACGGCGACACGCGCGGACGGTCCAGCGCAGCACGCAACGGCGGGTCACGCTGGTAAATGTCGGGGCGAAAGCCGATCCGGCCGTCATCGCGCAGATCCACGGTCCAGTACGCCAGCAACAGCGGCACCGGTTTGTCCAGCATCACGGTCTGCGTCTTGCCGGTGTCGATGGCACGGTCGATGGCCGCCCGATCCCAGCGCACCGGATCATCCAGCAGCAGCTCGACCAGTTCGCGCGGACGCTCCACCCGGATGCAACCTGAGCTGCTGGCGCGCTGCGGGTTGGCGAACCCTGCCTGATGGGGCGTGTCGTGCAGGTAGACCGCGTAATTGTTGGGCAAACGGATCACCAACCGCCCCAACGAATTGCCCGGCCCGGCATCCTGACGCAGCACGATACCGCGCGGGTTGGCCCAGTCCACGCTGGCCGGCGACAGCTCGCGGCCCTGACTGTCCAGCACGCGAATGCGGTTCGCGGCGAGATAGCCAAGGTCCTTGCGCACCTTCGGCAGGATGTCGTTCCTGAGAATGGTTGGCGGCACCGTCCAGGTCGGATTGAGCGTGAGGTGGGTGATCTGCGACTTGAACGCCGGCGTCCTGCGATACGGCGTACCCACCTGCACCCGCGCGCGCCAGACCGGTTTGCCAGCCTGGTAATAGGCAATGTTGTAGCCGGCGATATCCACCATCACAAACTCGCCGTGCAACTGGTGCAGTAGCCAGCGCGCGCGCTCCAGGTTGACCCGCAGTTGATCGATGCGCGCCGCCACCGGCACATTCAACGCGGCCAGCGTGGCTGCACCAAGGTAGCCATCCGCGACGAGGTATTGCTCGTACTGGAATTGCTTGAGTGCCTGCTCCAGTGCGGGGCCATAAAATTCGGCTGTATCAGTATTGGCATCGGTGTTGGCGGCGGCCGCGAGGTAACCCCCAGATTGCAGACGCCGGCGCAATGCCGGCACCCGCGGATCGGACATGCCCGGCTTCAGCGTGGGGCCGCCTGCCAGCGACGCCCAACCGCCCTGCGCCGCCACTTCCCGCCATTTGGCCAGGGCCGTGCGCAGCTCGCCGTACAGCGCATTCTGCGGCCTGGCACGTAAAAACAGGTCTGCCACCTGCCCATGGGCCAGTGCCGCGCGCACCGATTGCACACTCTGCCCGGCATCCGGTTGGCGCGCATCGAAATTCCAGTGCGTGTCCAACGAGGCCGGATCCACCTTGCCGCGGTACAGGTGAGTCAATGCGCCGAGAAAAGCGTCGGTGGCGAGCAGATCGAACTGCGCGCGCTGCAACGGCGTGGCCCGTGGGTTGCCCAGCACCGCGCGAAGGCGCAGCAATTCCGCCAGCGCATAGTCTTCCGGATCGAGTCCATCGGCCGCCACACCGCGCAACGCCGCCAACAATTGGTCGACGTCGGCCGGCCGCGTCCATGCCGGAGCAAACTGCCCCTGCGCATAGAACTCCGCCTCGGCCTTGTTCAGCCCGGCGCCAGGCGCGTTGAGCGCCGGCTCCACGCGTTCGCGGATGAGCTCGGCCACCGGATCAAGGCTGAGCGCGGGCGCCGACCAGGCTGGCACGGCAACGGCAAGCATCAGCATGACGGCGAATCGAACGCCGGCGGTCGGCGACACGGCATAGTCCTCTGCGGCAAATCACCCCATCTGTAACACAGCCGGGGTGATGGGCATCTCGAACAAGTGGTTAACCAGACGTTGCTAAGATCGGCAACCCCTGCCCAGGCCGGAAACCGGACCCATTGCATGAACCGACACCTGCACCAGGTCTTCCTCACGGTGCCACTGCTCGCCGCCGGCCTCGTCCCCGCGCACGCTGCCGACCCTTCCCTGCTCGAGGCGCTGGGCAAGCTGGCACCGCGCGCCAACGTGCAGGTCATCGGCTTGGCCCTCGCTGCGACCGAGTGCGCCGCGGCCAAAGGTCAACCGCCAGCCGACCGCCTGGCAGTGATCGATTATTCGCTGCCATCCACCGAGCCGCGCATGTGGGTGTTCGACTTGGCCACGCGGAAGCTGCTGTTCCACGAACTGGTCGCGCACGGCCGCAACACGGGCGAAAACTTTGCCAGGAAATTCTCCAACCAGGCTGGCAGCCTGGAATCCAGTCTCGGCCTGTTCCGCACGCGCGAAGCCTATGTCGGCCGCAATGGCTACTCGCTGCGCATGGATGGGCTCGAAGCGGGCATAAACGATCGCGCACGCGAACGCGCGCTGGTAATCCACGGTGCATCCTATGTCAGCAGCGCCGCCGCCAGCCGCCAGGGGCGGATCGGCCGTAGCTGGGGGTGCCCGGCCGTACGCACTGCTGTTGCGCGACCGCTGATCGACGTCCTGAAAACTGGCCAGTACGTGTTCTCCTTTTATCCGGACCAGCACTGGCTGAATACCTCGCCGTACCTCAAGTGCCGCGCCGCCCGCGAGCTGGTCGTCGCCAGTACGGCACGCTGAACGACGGCAGGCTCGAGCGCAGCCACAGCATCTGCGCAGGTCAATTGACTTCTTCGGTTCCGTTGTTCTGCGTTGCGCTTTTGCTCACCCAGCTCACCACCTGGTCGGCGAGCTTGTCTCCCGCCTGGCCGAACGCCGTCACCACCTGCGGCACTTCCTTGCCCGCGACCGGTTGGCGAATATCGAAGCGATGTGTGGCCACGATTTTCCGTGAGCGTCCGCTTGCGAGTTGGGCGTCATAACGGATCACCACCACGGGTACGCCTTGCACATATTCGGCCTGGAACGCGCGCAGATCGCCAGTCAATTCCAGGTCGGCGCGAAGCTGTGCATCATCGCTGCTCAACGCGGCAAAACGACCGTCCGTGCGGAACGCGTCGAGCAGCCGGTCACGCAACAATCGTGGTGCCCGATCGCTCCAGCGCGCGCCCGCGTAGGACGTGATCACGTTGCCCTGGGGCACTACGGCGATACGGTCGTTGTCGAGCGCCCGACCAGCTTGTGGCGTGTCGATGCGCACCGACTCGTGCAACGCCGCCTGGTGCGGGGCGGCCTCCGTCGCCGTGGTCGGCAACAGATAGACTTCGGGTGTTTCGTTCCTGGGCAGGATCGAGCAGCCGCCCAGCAGCAGGCCGAGCGTAATCACCGCACAGCAAGGGCGCAGGTTCATGGTATGAACTCCTTGGCCTTGTCGCGGCCGAGCAGGAAGCCGCTGGGGTTGTCGTCGAGCTGGCGCGAAATGTGCTGCAACGTTTCCAGCGTCTTGCGCAGCTCGGTGAGCGCCGGGCCGATTTCACCAAGGCCGCGCATGCCGTCGTTCAATCCATCGCGATTGTCGCTGAGCAGCCGATCAATACTGCCGGTGGCGCGTTGCAGCGACGCCATCGATGCCTGCATGCTGTCCAGCGCCGCCTTGCCGGGGCCATTGACCAAACCGTTGGCGTTGCGTACCAGTTCCTCGGTTTGCGCCAGCGTGGCGTTCGCGTTGCGGCTGGCGAGTGCCAGTTGTTGCAGCAACTGGCGAATCTCATCGCGCTGTTCGGCCACGGCGCCGGTCATCTGGTCCAGATGTACCAACGTGTTGTTGATGTGCTGCACGTTGTCGCCGGACAGGAGCTGACTCGCTTTGGCGACCACCTCGTTGATATTGAGCATGAGGTCTTCGCCACCGGCAAGCAGCTTGGTCAGCGGAGACGAATCGGCAATGATCACGCCGATGTGGCCGTCGCGCCCGCGCAACGGCGGTGACCCGGGCGAACCGCCGCTGAGCTGGATGATCGACAGCCCGGTCAGGCCGGTCAGGGCGAGCTTGGCGTGCGTGTCCTGTTTGACCGGCGTGTCGGCAGCCAGCCGGATGAGCGCCAGCACCCGTCGCGGATCGGCCGGATCGAGTTTCAGTCGCGTCACGTCACCGACCTTGATGCCGTTGTACTGGACGGCGGCGCCCCGGCTGAGACCGGTCACCGCCTCGTTGAAGACGACCTCGTAGTCATGGAACGCCTTGTCGGTGCTGGACTTGGCCAGCCACAGGCCAAACAGCAGGCCGGCCGTCACCACGATCACGGTGAACAGGCCGATCAATACATGGTGGGCGCGTGTTTCCATTTCAGCTTCCCTCGGTCAAGCGTTGTGCCGCGTGTTCCGCCGCGCGACCACGGGGGCCATGGAAGTAAGCCTGTACCCAGGCGTCGTCGGTCGCGGCAACGATTTCCAGGGGGCCCGCCACCAGCATCTTTTTTTGGGATATCACGGCGACGCGGTCACACACGGTATGCAAGGTGTCCAGGTCATGCGTGACGAGGAATACCGTCAATCCGAGCGCATTGCGCAAGGTCAACAACAGTTGATCGAACGCGGCGGCACTGATCGGATCGAGACCTGCCGTGGGTTCGTCCAGGAACAGGATTTCCGGATCCAGTGCCAGCGCACGCGCCAGTGCCGCACGCTTGATCATGCCGCCCGATAGCGCCGAGGGCGGTTTGTGCGCGGCATCGCGCGGCAGCCCCGCCAATGCGAGTTTCACGCCCGCCATGTGATTTGCCTCTTCACGGCCCAGACCGCCGTGTTCCAGCAGCGGCACCGCAACGTTCTCGGCTACAGTCAATGACGAAAACAACGCGCCGCTCTGGAACAGCACGCCGAAACGTCGCTCGAGCCGCGAACGCCGTGTCGCCGGCAAATCAAGCAGATTTTCGCCAAGCACACGTATGCTGCCGGCAGTCGGTCGCAGCAATCCGACAATGGAACGCAGCAGCACGGATTTGCCGCTGCCCGAACCGCCGACGACACCCAGGATCTCGCCACGATGGACGTCGAGGTCGAGATGGTCGTGCACGGTCTGCACGCCGAAGCGGTTGACCAGGCCGCGCACTTCGATCACGACTTCGCGCGCCGCGCAGGTTCCAGTCGACGCGCTCACCAGCCCATCTCCATGAAGAACAGCGCGGCAATCGCATCGACCAGGATCACGACGAAGATGGATTGCACCACGCTGGACGTGGTGTGCGCGCCAACCGACTGCGCGCTGCCGCTTACGCGAAAACCCTCCAGGCAACCGATGACCGCAATCAGGAAGGCAAACACCGGCGCCTTGGCCATGCCTACCAGGAAGTGCCGCACGTCGGTGTCGGCGTGCAGCATGGACAGGAACATCGTCGGCGTAATGTCCAGCGCGAAGATGCACACCATCGCCCCGCCGACGATACCGGCAAGCATGGCCAGGAAGCTCAGCAGCGGCAGCGAGATCAGCAAGGCGAGCACGCGCGGCAGGACCAGCAGTTCCACCGGGTCGAGGCCAAGGATGCGGATGGCGTCAATTTCCTCGCGCGACTTCATCGAGCCAAGCTGCGCGGTGAATGCGCTGGCGGTGCGCCCGGCCATCAGGATGGCGGTGAGCAGCACGCCAAACTCACGCAGGAAGGAAATCGCCACCAGGTCCACGGTGAAAATCGAAGCGCCGAAATCGGCAAGCACCGTGGCGCCAAGGAACGCGACCACGGCACCGACCAGGAATGACAACAGCGCGACGATCGGCACGGCATCCAGTCCGATCTGTTCCACATGCGCTACCAGCGAGGTCATGCGCCAGCGGCGGGGATGCCACGCACAACTGACGAGTGTCTCCAGGGTCAGCCCGATGAAGCCCAGCAGTTGCAGCGCGTGATGGTAGAAATTGTCAACCGCCACACCGATCCGCTCCAGCAGTTGCGACCACGTCGGCGCGGGTTTCGGCGCGGGTTGGCGACGATACTCAAGCAGCGCGGTGCCCACCGTCTCCAGCAGGGCACGACGCGCCCTCGTCCAGCGGGATGTCTCCTTCGCGAGATCACGCAATCGGGCGGCGCCGAGCAGATCGACCAGTAACGCAGCACCCGCCGTATCCAGCGTGTCGACGCCGTCCAGGTCGATGCTCGTCTGTGCATCAATACGCCCGCGCAAATCCAGCAACGTGCGCTCCAGCGTCGCGTAATGCGGCAGCGTCCAGTCACCGCGGATACGCAGGCTCACCGGTGTCGTGGTGAGATCCAGTTCCGCGAAATTTGGCGCAGTTGCCGTCATTGGACGAGCATAGTGGGGAATAATCACGAATAGACGAGAGCCGCGGCGACCGTTTCGCGCCCTGGGTCGACCAGTTCGCGATGCTGGCGCGGTGCGAACGCCTGTTACGCTCTTGCCGGACAGTGGTAAGTTGACCGTGCCTTGCCTGGCATCCACGGAGAGCACCCGGTGCGGCTGCTGGTGGTCGAAGATTCGCCGAACCTCGGCCGCGACTTGCGCGAAGCCTTGACCCGCGATGGCCACGCCGTGGACCTCGCCGCCGACGGTGCCCTGGCCAAGCAGTTCCTGTCGAGCTACGACTACGACGTGGTGGTACTCGACCTGATGTTGCCGCGCGTGGACGGCTGGAGCGTGCTGCGCTGGCTGCACGGTCGTGGGCCGCAACCGCGCGTGCTGGTGCTCTCGGCGCGCGACCAGGTGGGCGACCGCGTCGAGGCGCTGCACCTGGGCGCCGACGACTACCTGGTCAAGCCCTTTGCCTACGACGAGCTGAGCGCACGCCTGCTGGCGCTCTCGCGCCGCAGCGGTGCATCGGCCGGGCCGGGCCTGCGCGTGGGCGCGCTGCAAATCGATCCCCGCGCGCGCCAGGCCCGGGTCGATGGCAAGCCGCTGGCACTCACCCCGAAGGAATACGCGCTGCTCGAGACGCTGTGCATGGAACGCGGCCGCGTGTTTGCGCGCACGGCTTTGTTCGAGCATCTGTACGATGCGCGCAGCGAGGCGTCGGACAAAGTGATCGAGGTGCTGATCAGTACGCTGCGCTCGAAATTGGCCAAAGCCGGCATCACCGACCTGGTGGAAACCCGCAGGGGCTACGGTTATGTGGTCGCGTAAGTCTCCGCCGCTCTCGATCCACGTGCGCCTGCTGCTGTTCCTCGGCGTCGGGCTGGCGGCGCTGATGATGGTGCTCTTCGTCATGCTCGACCGGAGCATCGACCGCAGCACCCATGGCTATCTCGACAACGCCTTGCGCGCCAGGGCGCATGCGATCGCCGTGCTGCTGGAGTCGCGCCCGGCCAACGAGGCGCTCGCCCAGTTGCAGGCCATGAGCCCCGAATACGCCGGCGGTGGACATACCGATTTCCTGCAACTGTGGGATGCGCAGGGGCGCACGCTGTTGGCCTCGGACAGCAACGACGCCGCCAACCTGGCCCAGCCCACCGGCGTCCCGGCCAACGAGCCGTACCTCTACGACCTCAAGCTTCCCGACCTGCATCGCGGTAGGGCGGTCGCGCTGCGCGTGACCTTGCAGGGCCGGGCTGGCGACGCGATCCTCGCGGTGGCCGAGGAGCGCGAACAGATCGACGCACTCGAGCACGGCCTGCACATGGCCCTGACCACCGCCGCGGTGATGACCGCGCTGGTCGCGGTGCTGCTTGCCGTGCTCAGCATCCGCGCCGGCCTGCGGCCGTTGCTGGCATTTGGCGACACGGTACAGCGCACGTCCGAAACCCTGATCCTGCCGACCCGGCAACTGGCCCGCGAATTGCGCCCCTTGGCCGACACCTTGAACGCGGCGTTTGCGCGCCTGAGCCAGGCGCTGCGGCGCGAACGCCGCTTTGCCCACGACGTGGCGCACGAACTGCGCACGCCCTTGGCCGAAATCCGCACGGCGGTGGAACTGGCGCGCCGCGATGTTCCCGCGTCGCCGGCGCTGGATGGCGCACTGGCCTCCGCCGAGCGCATGGCCCGATCAATCGACGGGCTGCTGTCGTTGTCGCGCTACGAGTCGGGCCTGCAGGAAGTGCAGACCGAACCGCTCGACCTGGCTGATTTGCTGCGCCACATGCTGGAGTCCGCCGGGGGCGTGGGGATGCAACGGACCGTCTCGTTCACGCTGGGCGCGCCAGTCGAATGCTGGGTCCAGAGCGATCCCGCGCTGCTCGAACGCATTCTCGACAATGTCCTGCTGAACGCCGCCACGTACGCCCCCGCAGGCTGCACGGTGTCCGTCCAGCTCGCCCAGGACGGGGCGCATGCGCGCATCGCCGTCAGCAATCCGGCCCCGGATCTCGCACCGGAGGACCTGGTTCGCCTCGGCGAGCGCTTCTGGCGCAAATCGCCGGACCGCACCTCCGGCGAACATGGCGGCCTGGGCTTGGCCCTCGCGCAGGGACTGGCGAGACTGCTCGGGCTGCGCCTCGAATTCAGGCTTGATGCCGGCACGCTGACCGTGACGCTTGCCGACCTGCACCGGATAAAGGGCACAACATCGCGGCTTTAAGCTTGCTCAAAGCAGGTTCGCGCATGCTTGCGGCCGGAAATCCAGCCGTGAGGTGATGGCATGCATCGTTGGTTGCCGGTCGGCGTACTGCTGGCCCTGCTCGCGGCTCCGGTCGCGGCGCAGTCCGTGCTCAAGCTGAGCGCGGCGCAAACCCAGGCCCTGGGCATCAAGGTGGGCACGGTGCCGGCCGCCACGCAGGTGCCGCTCGAAGGCCTGCCTGCAACCGTGCTCGCCCCGCTGCAGGACAGCACGGTGGTGAGCGCCCCTTTCGGCGGCCTGACCATGGCCATCCTGGCGCGCGAAGGCGAAGCCGTGCGCCGCGGCCAGCCCCTGGCGCGCATCCAGAGCCGCGAGGCCATGACCCTCGGTGCCGACCTGGCCGCCGCGCGCGGGGCCTTCCGCGTCGCCGAGGCGCAAGCCACGCGCGACCGGCAACTGCTGGAAGAGGGCATCATCCCCGCCGCCCGCGTGCAAACCGCCTTGGCGCAGCGCGACAGCGCAGCCGCCCACCTGCGCGAGCTCGAGGCCGCCACCGCCATGGCACCGCAGGCGGCTGGCGCCGCGCCCGGCACGTATGAGTTGCGCGCACCGCTGGACGGGGTGGTGATCGAGCGCGACCTGCGCCTGGGCGAACCGGTGGCGGCGCTGGGCAAGGCCTTCATCGTCGCCAAGCCAGGCGTGGCCACCCTGGAAATGCAGATACCTGCCCGTTACGCGGCGCAGTTGCGCACGGGACTGCAGGTACGCACCGACGATGGCGCGAGCGGCACCGTGGACGAAGTGGGTGCAGCCGTCCATACGGCCAGCCAGACCGTGCTGGTGCGCGCCAGCCTGCGCGGCGAACACCTGTTGCCGGGCCAGCAGACCAACGCCACGCTGCTGTTGCCGGCACCCAAGCAGGCCTGGCTGCTGCCTGCCGGTGCCTTGACCGAGTACGCCGGTGCGCGCGTGCTGTTCTCCGCGCAGGACGGGGGCTTCGTCCCGGTGACCGTGACCCTGCTGGCCCAGACCAGCGACGGCCAGAGCGTGGTGGTCGCGCCGCTGACCGCCAACAGCCGCGTCGCGCTCGCCGGTGCCGGCGCACTCAAGGCCATGCTGGCGGCCGGAGGCTGACATGCTGCAACGCCTCATCGCGTTCTCGCTGGCGCAGCGCCTGCTCGTGCTGCTGGGCGCCCTGGCGATTGCCGGCGCCGGCGTCTGGGCCTACGTCAACTTGCCCATCGATGCCTATCCGAACATTGCGCCGACCCAGGTCAAGCTGATCCTGAAGGCGCCCGGCATGACTCCCGAGGAAGTGGAAACCCGGGTGGTGGTGCCGGTGGAGATGGAGCTGCTGGGCATCGAGCATGCGCGCCTGCTGCGCTCGGTCTCCAAGTACGCGATGGCCGACATCACGCTCGATTTCGACGAGGGCACGGATATCTACTGGGCGCGCCAGCAGGTGTCCGAGCGCTTCGCCTCGGCTGCGGACGCATTGCCCGGTGACGTCAGCGGTGGCCTGGCACCCATCGCCACGCCGCTGTCGGACATGTTCATGTTCACCATCGAGGGCGGTGGGCTGAGTCTGGCCGAACGACGCACCTTGCTGGATTGGACCATCCGCCCGGCACTGCGGACCATTCCTGGCGTCGCCGACCTCAATGCGCTGGGCGGCGAAGTCCGCAGCTTCCTGGTCACGCCCGACCGCGCGCGCCTGTCGGCGGCCGGACTGCACTTCCGCGACGTGTCGGACGCCGTGCTGCGCAACAACCGCAACGACGGCTCGGGCCGCCTGCGCGAAGGCGACGATGCGCTGATCGTGCGCGCCGAGGGCGCGGTCAGCACGCTGGACGACCTGCGTCACGTGGTCGTGGCCACGCGCGACGGCATGCCCCTGCGCGTGGGCGACCTGGCCGAAGTCAGCTACGGCAGCCTGACCCGCTACGGCGCGGTGACCCGCGATGGCGTCGGCGAAGCCGTCGAAGGACTGGTGGTGGGCCTGCGCGGGGCCGATGCCTCGAAGGTGGTCGATGCCGTGCGCGCACGCCTCGCCGAGCTGGAATCGGCATTGCCGAAGGGCGCGCGCATCGAGGTGTTCTACGACCGCGGCGCCCTGATCGAGCGCGCGGTCGGCACGGTGCGCAGCGCCCTGCTCGAAGCCACGGTGCTGGTGGTGATCCTGCTGCTGTTGTTCCTGGGCGACGTGCGCGCCGCCGTGGTGGTGTCGCTGACCCTGCCCTTGGCGGTGTTGATCGCGTTCCTGCTGATGCATTGGTTCGGGCTGAGCGCGAACCTGATGAGCCTCGGCGGCCTCGCGATTGCGATTGGCCTGCTGGTCGACGCCGCGGTGGTGGTGGTTGAAAACACCGTCAACCACCTCGTGCCCGGACACGATGGCGAGGCGCCGCCAAAGCTGCATCGCGTCTACCGCGCCGTCGGCGAGGTGGCGCAACCGGTGGTGTCGGGCATCGTCATCATCTGCCTGGTGTTCATGCCGCTGCTCGCGCTGCAGGGGCTGGAAGGCAAGCTCTTTGGCCCGGTGGCGCTGACCATCATCTTCGCCCTGGCCGCCTCGCTCGCCCTGTCGATGACCGTGGTGCCGGTCTTGTGTTCCTACCTGTTGCCCGAGCGCCCGCACCAGGAGCCCTGGCTGATGCGCTGGATCACGCGCGGCTACCGGCCGCTGCTGGACTGGTCGCTGGTGCATGCGCGCGGGGTCGGCATGATCGCCGCCGCCCTGCTCGCGATCGGCGCGGTTGCCTACCTGGCGATCGGCAAGACCTTCATGCCGGTCATGAACGAGGGCGACCTGCTGATCCAACTGGTCAAGCAGCCCTCGATCGGACTGGAGGCATCGCTTGAGCAGGACCTGGCGCTCGAGCGCGCGATTCTCTCGCGGGTGCCCGAGGTCGAGCACGTGATCTCGCGCGTCGGTTCGGACGAGCTCGGGCTCGATCCCATGGGCCTCAACGAGTCCGACATGTTCCTGCAGCTCAAGCCCAAGAAAACCTGGCGCGTGCGCGACAAGGCCTGGCTGGAAGAACAGTTGCGCCAGGTGACCCAGGACTTCCCCGGTATCGACTACGGTTTCACCCAGCCGATCCAGATGCGCGTGTCGGAGATGCTCACCGGCAGCCGCGGCGACATCGCGGTCAAGGTGTTCGGCCCCGACCTCGGCACGCTGAACCAGATCGCCAACCGCATTGCCGCCGCCATGGAGCAGACCCGCGGTAGCCAGGACGTGATCGCGCAGACCCAGGAAGGCGTGCGTTATCTTGGCGTGCGCATCGACCGCCAGGCCGTCGGCCGCCATGGCCTGGACGTGGCGGCGGTGCAGGACGAACTGCGCGGCCAGCTCGAGGGCCTGCCGGCCGGCACCGTGCTCGAGGAGCAGCGCCGGGTGCCAGTCATCGTGCGCGGCGAGGGCCGCCTGACGGCCACGCCGACGATGTTCGAGCGCGTCAACCTCGCCACCCCCGACGGCAACCAGGTGCCCTTGGACCGCGTTGCCAGCCTGCAGGCCACGACGGGACCGATGCTGATCCACCGCGAGGACGGCTCACGCTTCGTGCTGGTGCAGGCCAACGTGGCCGGTCGCGACCTGGTCGGCTTCGTCGACGAGATCCGCGCCGCGGTCGCGCGCGACATCCACCTGCCGGCCGGCTACAGCATCACCTGGGGTGGCCAGTTCGAGAACCAGCAGCGTGCCGCGGCGAGGCTCGCGCTGGTCGTGCCCTTGGCCTTGGCGCTGATCTTCCTGGTGCTGTTCTCGACCTTCGGTTCCGTGCGCCAGGCCCTGCTGATCCTGTTCAACATCCCGTTTGCCCTGGTCGGCGGCATCGTCGCGCTGTGGCTCTCCGGCCAGTACCTGTCGGTGCCGGCCTCGGTCGGCTTCATCGCCCTGCTCGGCATCGCCGTGCTCAACGGCCTGGTGCTGGTGGCCTACTTCAACCAGCTTGCGGCCACCGGCATGCCGCTCGACCAGGTGGTGCGCGAAGGCGCGATGCGCCGCCTGCGCCCGGTGCTGATGACCGCGTCCATCGCCGCCCTGGCCCTGGTGCCGCTGCTGTTCGCCTCCGGCCCCGGTTCGGAAGTGCAACGGCCATTGGCGATCGTGGTGATCAGCGGACTGGTGACGTGCACGGCGCTCACCCTATTGCTGCTGCCGACCTTGTTCCGCCGTTTCGGCGCCCCCGCCCATGGCAGGAGTGGATGATGGACCAGATCCTGAAGCGCCTGACCTTGCTCGTTCCTGCCGACCTCGGCGAGGCCCTGGTGGAAACGCTGCTCGAACTGCGCCCGACGCTGCCCGGCTTCACCACCTTGCCCGTGTCCGGGCATGGCGAGCGCTTCGACGGCGCCAGCGTACGCGAGCGCGTGCGCGGTCGTATCGAGCGGCGCCTGGCCTGGCTGGTCCTGCCTGCCGAAGAGGTCACGCGGGTATTGCAGCAACTGCGTGAACGCATGCCGCATCCCGACATCGTCTGGTGGGTCGAGCCGGTCGACGGCATGGGGAGACTCGCATGAAACCTTGGCTATGCATGCTCGCTGGCCTGGCCATGCTGCCCGCGGCACTGGCCGCCCAGACCGCGGCTTCGGCGGCTTCGGCCCCGCAGTTGCCGGCCGCAGAAGTGGCATTGCCCGCCATCGCCCGCATGCCCGAGATTCAGGCCGCGATGGCGCAGTTGTCGCGTGCCGAAGCCGACGCGCGGCTGCGCAACATCGGCAGCCACGAGGCGACCCTGCTCATGATCCCGCAACGCCGGACCATCCAGGGCGGCCCCACGTTCAACGAATGGGAAGCCGACCTCAGCCGCGGTGTGCGCTGGCCGCAGAAGGCGCGCCTGGACCGCGAGATCGGCGCCGCCGGCGCCGAGGCCGCGCAACTGGCGCTGGCCGACACTTACCATGCCGGCGCCCGTCGCCTCTTGGCACTGTGGACGGGCTGGCAGCGTGCGCGCGCCGCGGTGGCGGAGCAGCACGCCCAGGTCGCCATCTGGGAACGCGACTACCAGGCAATCGGACGCCGACTCGCACTTGGCGATGCGGCGCGCCGTGACCAGGTCGCCGCCGAGGCGGCCCTGGCACAGGCCCGCGCCGCCGCCTTGCGCGCCGAAGCCGACCTGCAGGTTGCCAAGCTCGCCTTGCACAGCACCTTCCCCAGCCTGCCCTTGCCCGAGCACGATGCCGTCGCCGGCGAGCCCGCACAGTTGGAGGGCAGCGACGCGCACTGGAGCGGGTTGATCGTCGCGCGCAGCCACGATATCGGTATCGCCGCAGCCCTGGCCCGGCAACGCGAAGCCGAAGCGCGGCGCGCACGCGCCGACCGCCTGCCTGACCCGACGGTAGGCGTGCGCGTACTCGACGACCTGGGCGGCCGCGAGCGTGCGGTCGGCCTCGTCGTCAGCATTCCAATCGGCGTGCGCCAACGCAGCGCCACCGCGGCGGCGGCCGGCGCCGATGCGCTGCAGGCGGAAGCCGAATTGGCCGTCGTTCGTCGCGACATCGAACACGACGCGGTCGATCGCGTGGCGCAGATGCGCGCGACACATGCGATCTGGATACAGCGCAGCCAGGCCTTGCGCGCCGCCGTCGACAGCGCCGGCAAGACCGAACGCGCCTATGCGCTGGGCGAGAGTGGCCTGGCCGAGCTGCTGATGGCGCGGCGCAGTGCCCTGGAGGCCGCACTGGCCGAACGCGGCGCCGCGATCGACGCGACGGAAGCCTTGGCCATGGTGCGCATCGACGCCCACGACCTGTGGCACTACCACGAGGGCGAAGGCGACGACGAGGCACACAACGTCGGGGCGGCCTTGACGCTGCCCTGAATCTCGACATCGGCGGCCTTGGCCCCCTTTCGCGCGCTCTTGGTTGCGCGCATCCACAAGTCCGACCTCGTCCAGAAGCACGCACGACGCGCGGGGTTGCGACGATATACCGCGGCGGAGCGGCGCGGCTGCGGCAGCCTATTCCGCGGCGTGCGGCATGCGCACCCGTATACTCGAATCGTGCAAGCCGGCCGCCATCCAGCGGCCGCCTCATTGCCGGGATCCGCTCCCACATGTCGACGCAAGCCAGTGCCGCCGTGCTCGATCTCAATCAGCTGCGCCGCACGTGCAAGACCTGCGCGCTGTACGAGCTATGCTTGCCGGCCGGAATTGACGGCGCCGGCCTGGACCAGCTCGACGCCGTGGTGCGCGACCGCCACAGCTTGAATCGCGGCGACACGCTGTATCGCGACGGCCAGCCATTCACGGCGCTGTACGTGGTACGCGCCGGGGCGCTGAAAACCTACGTGCAGAACAGCGCCGGTGACGTGCAGGTCCTGGGCTTCCACCTGCCCGGGGAGATCGTCGGCTTCGACGCGCTGGCCACCGACTTCCACGTCAGCCACGCCGAAGCCCTGGAACGCAGCAGCATCTGCGAGCTGCCGTTCGCCAAGCTGCAACAGGTGACCCGCGACGTGCCGGCGCTGCAACGCCAGCTTTTGCGCGTGATCAGCCGCGAGGTGGTCAGCGAGCACGAGCATCTGGCAACCATGGGCAAGCAGCAGGCGCAGGAGCGACTGGCCGGCTTCCTGCACAGCATGGCTGACCGCTATGCCCGCCTGAGCCGGAACGGCGCGTTGCTGACCCTGCCCATGTCGCGCGCGGATATCGCCAATTACCTGGGCCTGGTGGTGGAAACGGTCAGCCGCGGCTTCACCCGCATGGAAGCGATGGGCGTGCTGGCGGTGAACCGCAAACAGGTGCGCATCCTGCGCCCCGACCTGCTCGCCAGCCTGTGCACGCCGAATGACGTGGACGTGCCGCGCCATCGCGCGCAAGCGGGCAGCAGCCGTTAGGAAGCCGGCAATACGGACGTCCGCGGCAGCACGGTCGTCCGTGGCAAGCCGTGGTGGCCGGGAGCCGGTCCGGCACCATGCCCATGCTCATTCCCGCGCTCCGCTTCTCGCCAATCCCCGTCCCCACTTCCGCCATTCCGCGCCTCCCACTCGTCATTCCCGCGAAAGCGGGAATCCAGTGCTTTTCGGGGCTCCTCCGCAACGGCCAAGAGCCTGGATTCCCGCTTTCGCGGGAATGACGCCGGGAGGTTGATCCGTTGGAATGACGAGAGGAATGGATCCGTGGGGAATGGACGACGGCGGGATCAGCGCACGCCGGCAAGGGGCTGCTGGCCATGCCACTCGAGCTGCAACCAGAGCTTGCGGCTGTCGTGGCCAAAGCCACGTGCCTGATAGTCGGCATACTTGATCATGCCGGTGAGCCCTGGCAACAGTGGCACGGTCAGCGCGGCATTCCATTCGGTGCCGTAGCGGCCACCGTGGTCGGCGCGATAGTCGTGCCAGGTCAGCGCCCACAGCGGCTTGCCGGCAAGGCGGGTGCGGGCAAGTGCGCCGTTGACGCCAAGGTAGCGGTCCTCGAGACCGCCAGCCGGGGTCACGTTGAACTGGTCGTCCCAGCCGTTGAATGCGTGCAAGGTGGCCAGCGGCGTCTGCAGCGAATGACGTCCGTTGCCGCCCAGGTGCTCCCAGCCCACCCGCGCGGTGACGCCGGCCCGGGTCCAGGTTGGTTCCAGCAACCAGTAGGCATGCGTGAAGTGTTGCGGGTTGTCCGCGTAGTCGCGCTGGCGGGCCGCCTCCGCGGTCCAACCCAGGCCGTCGCCGGCGCGCAGCGCGGCACCCGTCCAGCGCAGGCCATAGGTCTCGGTCGAGGCGGTGGCCACATCCTTGTCGTCATGCAGGTAGGCGTAGCCGACCCAACGCTGCGCCCCGGCGGTCCAGGCCACGTTGAGCAAGTGCGTGTCCAGCCGGCGCTCGCGCGCCAGCCGGTTGAGCGCATCGGGACCGGCCACGCGATGCACGCGATCCAGCCAGTCGTATTGCACGTTGAGGTTGGCGCTCGGCTGCCAGGTTGCGGCGAGCGCATCGAAAGTCTGCTGGTACTGGCGCCAGGCGCTGTCACCCACCCAGCGTTGGTTGTCCAGTTTCAGGTTCTGCCGGCCCAGGGTCGCGCCAAACGTCGCGCCATGCCACGCCAGCCACACCTGGTTGAGTTCGGTGCCGGTCGGGTCCGTCACTGCCGGATAGGCGGTGTGGCCGTTCGCGCCGCTGTTGTAGCGGTCGACCGTGCTGGCGGTTCCCGCCGCCTCCAGCAAGCCACTCCAGCCACCAGCGAGGTTTGCCCGCAGGCCCATGCGCAGCCGCAAGGTATCGGCATGCGCATCCTTCGCGAAAGCCGCATCGTCCACCTGCTCGTCGCGCCAGCGGGCATCCCATTCCAGTAACCACGGCGCAGGTGCCAAAGCCGATGGCTGGGACGGGGCCACGGGCTGGGCCGGGACCGGCGCCGTAGGCCCGTCGAAGGCAAGGGCCAGGCCAGGCCAGCCCAGGCCGGCCACGAGCAATCCTGCCAGCAAGCCGCAAACCGTGCGGGGCATGTCTTCACTCCCTTGTCGAGCGGGCATCAGTGTTTGCCCGGGGCCGGCGGCTCCGCGGCCACCAGGCCGCGCAGCGCGGAGACGAACGACGGATCGAGGCGGCCGATGACGTCGGTGCGGGCCACGACGCGGCCATCGGCATCCAGCAGGATCAGCTCGCTGCTGTGGTTGAACTCGCCGTCCGGCAATTGCCGGTACTGGATGCCGAGCAACGCGGCGAGTTGGCGCGTGGTCGACGCCGTGGTGTGGGCCAGGGTCCAGTGTTGCAGGTCGAGCTTGCGCGTGGCGGCGTACTTGCGCAGCGCCGCCGTGTCGTCACGCTGCGGATCGAAGCTCACGGCAAGGATGTCGAAGCGTTGCTGGGCCGGCGCATCGAGCGTCTTGCGGGTCTTCTCCACCGTCTCGATGATCATTGGGCAGACCATGGTGCACGAGGTGTAGAACATGGTCATCAGCTGGGGACGGCCGCGCCGCGCAGCCATCGGCTGGGTCTGCCCCTCCTGGTTCGTGAGTTGCACCGGCAGCTGGTACATCGAATCCATCGGCAACGGGGCGCCGGCAATGCCCGCGGTGCAAACCAGCAGCAAGCCGGCACACAAGGTTTGCAGCACTCGCTTCATCGCGCTTCCCCAGCGGGCTTCGCGCAGCGAAAGCCCAGGTTGTTGGTGGTGTTGGCGGCTTTCAGTGCGGAGAGCATCGCCACCCGCATCAAGGTCGCGTAGTTCTCTTTTTCCTGCATGCTGATCGCCCCGGCGCCGCAGAACTTGAGCTTGTCGGCACCGTCCTGGTCGCGGCTGTCGACGCCGACCAGCAAGGCGTTGAAGTCGTCCACCCATTCCCACACCAGGCCATTCAGGTCGCGCACGCCAAACACGTTCGCGTCGCCACCCACCGCAGGCAGCGGCGTGTTGGATGGACGTCCATACCAGTTCAACACGCGCTCGCGCCAGGCCGGGTCGGCACGCGCATCGCTGCGCGTGGCGTCGGCGGCCGCCGCGTACTCCCACTCGTACCAGGTGGGCAGGCGCGCATCCTCGCTCTCGCAGAACGCCTGCGCGGCAAACCAGCTGACGCGGGTCACCGGCTGCTGCGGCAAGGCCGCGGCGCCGAGCACGGTGGGCCCAGCCCAGTGCGACAGGTACCCCGCGTCCGCCAGCACGGTCGCCACCCGGCCCCGCTGCCACCCGGGATGGGCTTTGGCGAAGGCCAGGAACTCCGCATTGGTCACCGGTTCGCTGCGCAGGCGGAATGGCGCGATCTGCGGCTGCATCGCCTTGCCGTCGGCCGGCAGCACGCTGGCGAAGCTGCCGCCCGGCAAGACCAGGTACTGCCCGGCAGCTGCTGCCGGCGTGGCCGCCAGTGCCAGCAGCGGCAGGCCCAGCCAGCCCAGCAGCCGCATCCGGCGTGGCAACCGGTGCGTCATCAGTGCTCCTCGCGCGGTGCGTGTGCCGGCGCCGGCTTCGCGCGTTCCTTGGCCACGTCTTCCTTGGTGATCCGCCCACCCGGGTTGCCCCAACTGTTCAGCACGAAGGTGAGGATGTTCGCCACCTCGTCATCCGTGAGCTGGGCCATGGGCGGCATGACGGAGTCGTACTCGTGGCCATTGACGGTGACCTTGCCGGCCAGGCCATGCGTCACCACGCTGATGGCGCGCTGTGGATCGGCTGCGAGGTAGTCGGACTTCGCGAGCGGCGGGAACACATTCGCCAGGCCCTCGCCATTGGCTTGGTGGCACACCGAGCAGGTGCCGGTAAACAACTGCCTGCCGGCCGCGACCTGTTCTTCCTTGGTTTGCGTGCCTGCCGCGTGCGCCTGCGCCGCCGCGGTCACGGCCTTGAGGTTCGGCCCCGAGCGGTCGCCCAGGTAGACCGAGTCGACCTCCTTGCCCGAATACACCAGCTTGTTCTCCTCGCCATCCACCTTGAGGATGCCCAAGGCACCCTTGTTGAAGGCGCGGAAGATGGAGTGGTCGACCAGCACGTAGCTGCCCGGCACGTCGGTGTGGAACTCGACCGTGGCCGCGCCACCCGCAGGGATCAGCGTGGTCTGCACGTTGTGCTGCGCCACGGTGCCGCCTTCGGGCTGGACCTTGTCGAAGATCTCGCCAATCACGTGGAAGCTGGAGATCAGGTTGGGACCGCCGTTGCCGATGAACAGGCGCACCGTCTCGTTGGTCTTGGCGGTCAGCGCGTTGTCACCGGTGAGTGCGCCCTCGGTGCCGTTGAAGAGCACGTAGGTCGGATGCTCCTCGATCGCCTTTTCCATGTCGAACGGCTGGTGGCCCTTCTCGCGGTACTTGCCGGTGGTGTAGAAGTCGCCCTGCATCACGTAGTACTCGTGGTCGACCGGGGAGAGGCCCTCGGGCGGCTCCACCAGGATCAGGCCGTACATGCCGTTGGCGATGTGCATGCCCACCGGCGCCGTGGCGCAGTGGTAGACGTAGATGCCCTGGTTCAGCGCCTTGAAGGTGAACTGCGACTCGTGCCCCGGCGCGGTGAAGCTGGAGGCCGCGCCGCCGCCCGGCCCGGTCACGCCGTGCAGGTCGATGTTGTGCGGCATCTTCGAATCCGGCGCGTTCTTCAGGTGGAACTCCACCGTGTCGCCCTGGCGCACGCGGATGAAGCTGCCGGGCACGGTGCCGCCGAAGGTCCAGAACGTGTAGGAGACGCCCTCGGAGATCGGCATCTCCTTCTCGACCACCTCCAGCTCCACGATGACCTTGGCTGGGTAGTTGCGGTGGATCGGCGGCGGCACGTGCGGCGGGCTGGTCAGCACCGCGTGGATCGGATCGCCCTGTGGCGGCCCGAAATCGCCACGTTGGCTGGGCAGCGACGTGGACACCGCCGGCGCGTGCGGCGTATCGGCGGCAGGCTTCGACGAGCAGGCGGCCAGCACGAGCATGCTGGCGGCGAGCAGGGCACTGACGGACAGGCGTTGCATGGTGACTCCCCGTGTGGATTCAGCGCCACACTAAGCGAGCCCGGCCCGGCCAAATTGACTTGGATCATGTCCCCCGCAGCAAATGCTGCGTCGCGACAATACGCCGCGGTATGGTTAGACCGACACCATCGATAAGCCCTTGGCGGGGCAATCGAAATACAAAAGCCCACCCCTTCGCCCCAACCCCTCCCCCAACGATGAAGCCGTCAGGAGAGGGGTTTGTCGCCGAGGGTCAGCTGCCCATGTACGGGTAGCGGTAATCGGTGGGCGGCACGAAGGTTTCCTTGATCGCGCGCGGACTGATCCAGCGCACCAGGTTCAGCATGGAACCGGCCTTGTCGTTGGTGCCCGACGCCCGGGCGCCGCCAAACGGCTGCTGGCCGACCACGGCGCCGGTCGGCTTGTCGTTGATGTAGAAATTGCCGGCGGCGTTGCGCAGGTGCTCCAGGCCCTGCTGGATCGCGCCGCGGTCACGCGCGAACACCGCACCGGTCAGCGCATAGGGGCTGGTCCGGTCCACCAGGCCCAGGGTGTCCAGCCATTTCGATTCGTCGTAGACGTGCACGGTGACCACTGGGCCGAACAGCTCGTCGCACATGGTGCGGTAGGCCGGGTTGCTGGTGACGATCACCGTCGGCCGCACGAACCAGCCTTCGCGGTCATCACATTCGCCGCCCACGAGGATCTCCGCCTCGCTGGAAGCCCGTGCCTCCTCGATCGCCGTGCGCTGAGTCTGGAAGCTTGCGCGGTCGATCACCGCGCCCATGAAATTGCCGAAGTCGGCCACGTCGCCCATCGCGATACCGGGCACCTGGTCGAGCAGCGCCTGCTTCACCTGTGGCCACAGGTTGCTGGGCACGTAGATGCGGCTCGGCGCCGAACACTTCTGGCCCTGGTATTCGAACGCACCGCGCAGGATGGCGGTGGCCAGGGCGGCGGGGTCGGCGCTGGCATGGGCAATGATGAAATCCTTGCCGCCGGTCTCGCCCACCAGGCGCGGATAGCTCACGTACTGGTCGATGTTGTTGCCGACCGTGCGCCACATCTGGTGGAACACCTTGGTCGAGCCGGTGAAATGGATGCCGGCCAAGTGCCGGCTGGCCAGCACCGGGTCGCCGATCTGCGCGCCGCTGCCGTTCACCATGTTGATCACGCCGTCCGGCAGCCCGGCTTCGCGGAACACCTGCATCAGCATATGGGCGCTGTAGATGGCCGTGCTCGCCGGCTTCCACACCACGGCATTGCCGCACAGCGCCGGCGCGGTCGGCAGGTTGCCGGCAATCGAGGTGAAGTTGAACGGTGTCACCGCGAACACGAAGCCCTCCAGCGGGCGGTGTTCCAGCCGGTTCCACATGCCGGGCGCGCTCTGCGGCTGCTCGCGCAGGATTTGCTCGTAGAACGCGACGTTGAAGCGCAGGAAGTCGATCAGCTCGCAGGCGCTGTCGATCTCCGCCTGGTGGCAGGTCTTGCTCTGGCCGAGCATGGTCGCGGCGTTGACGATGTCGCGGTAGGGGCCCTGCAGCAGGTCCGCGGCCTTCAGGAACACCGCGGCGCGTGCTTCCCAGGGTAATGCCGCCCATTCCCGCTGTGCGCGCAGCGCGGACTCGATCGCGCGCTGCACCTCCGTCGCGCCACCTTGCTGCACGTCGGCCAGCACGTGGGCATGGCGATGCGGCATGACCGCCTGCGCCAGCTTGCCGGTGCGCACTTCGCGGCCGCCGATGACCAGTGGAATCTCGATCTTCTCCGCCGCCATCCGCGCCAGTTGCGCCTGCAGGCTGGCCCGCTCGGGCGTGCCCGGCGCATAGCTCTTGACTGGTTCGTTGGACGGGATGGGGGCTTGGGAGATGGCGAGGGACATGATGACTCCTGGTTTGGACGTCCCATTGTAGGCCGCGTGCGCGAGCCGGGAGTAATCCCGCCCCAGCCCCGCGACCCAAGCCGTCCTGAATCGTCACGTCACTTTGTTCCGCAGCAGATCGGATCCCGGATCGCGCCGGGCACGGACCGGTTGCGAACAACAAAAAGGCTCCGCATTGCTGCGAAGCCTGGATAAAGGTGGCGCCCGAAGTTGGACTCGAACCAACGACCCCCTGATTAACAGTCAAGTGCTCTAACCAGCTGAGCTATTCGGGCGTGAGCCGCGTAGTCTGCGCAGGGCGCCGCGGCCTGTCAAGGTTCGCGGCGCAGCGCGGTGCCGTGGCGGCGCGGCGGCCTCAGCCAGTCCGCACCCGGTAACAAGGCGTATAGGCCTCGCCACCAGGGAGTTTCATGCGCTGCTGGGCGATGAACGCCTGCAACAGTACGTCCAGCGCGTGCATGATGTCGGCGTCGCCATCGATCTGGAACGGGCCGTGCTTCTCGATCGCGCGGATGCCCTCCTCCTTGACGTTGCCGGCCACGATGCCGGAGAACGCCCGGCGCAAGTCGGCGGCCAGTTCGTGCGGCGGGCGGCCACGGTGGATCTGCAAGGCCTGCATGGCGGTGTGCGTGGGGCGGAACGGCACCTGGAACGCCAACGGCACCTGCAGCGCCCAATTGAAGAAGAACGCATCCTTGGTGTCCATGCGGTTGTGCCGCACGCGGTCGACACCCTTGACCATCAAGCGCGCCACGGCCGCCGGATCGTCGATGATGATGCGGTAGAACCGGGTCACCTCGGCGCCCAGCACCAGCTGCAGGAACTGGTCGATCTGGGCGAAGTAACCGGCCGCTTGCGGCGGCCCGGTGAGGATCAGGGGGAACGGGATGCCGGCATTGTCCGGATGCATCAGGATGCCGAGCAGGTACAGGATCTCCTCCGCCGTGCCGACGCCGCCGGGGAACACGATGATGCCGTGGCCCATGCGCACGAAGGCCTCCAGGCGCTTCTCGATGTCCGGCATGATCACCAGGTGGTTGACGATCGGGTTCGGCGACTCGGCAGCGATGATGCCGGGCTCGGTGATGCCGATGTAGCGGTTGTCGTGCCGCCGCTGCTTGGCGTGCGCGATCGTGGCGCCCTTCATCGGCCCCTTCATGGCCCCCGGGCCGCAGCCGGTGCAAATGTCCAGGCCGCGCAGACCGAGCTGGTAGCCCACCAGCTTGGTGTAGTCGTATTCCTCGCGCGAAATCGAATGGCCGCCCCAACACACCACCAGGTTCGGGTCCATGTTCGGGCGCAGGATGCGCGCGTTGCGCAGGACCTCGAACACCTGCTGGGTCAGCCCGGCCGAGCCCTCGAGGGCATAGCCAATCTCTTCGAGCTGGGTGGCCACGTACACCACGTCGCGCACCACCGCCACCAGCAGCTCGTTGATGCCGACGATGATCTGGCCGTCCACGAAGGCCTGCGCCGGCGCGTCGGTCAACTCGATCTTGATGCCGCGATCCTGCTGCAGCACCTGGATGTCGAAGCTCGGGTACTGCCCGTGCATGCTGCGCGGATCGTCGCCCACCGAGCCCGAGGTCAGCACCGCCAACGCACAGCGCCGCACCAGCGCGTGCAGGCCCGAGCCGCTGGCATCACGCAAGCGAACCACCTCGTTGCGCGAGAGGATGTCCAGGCCGCCCACCGGCGAGATGCGGGCACTGACGGTGGCGGACTTGGGCGGTGCCTGCTCGGCGTGCTGTTCGGCCATGCGGCTTGTACTCCTTACCGGTTGTGGATCACGGGAACACTGCGGCGGATCGCCCAGGCAGCGCACATGCAGTCGGCGTCCGGCGCCGCATGGACGTCCACGGCGCCCTCAGCCGAGGCTCAGGTGCATGAACGAGGCAACGCCGGCCATGAACATCTGCACGGCCATGGCGATCAACAGCATGCCCATCACGCGCTCCAGGGCGGTGAGCACGCTCTCGCCCAGCCAGCGGAACAAATACGTCGAGCTCAGCAGGATCACCGAGGTGGCCAGCCAGGCCAGGACCAGGGCGATGATCCAGTCCACCGTGCGTCCCGGCTGGGTGTTGGTGAGCAGGAGCAGCGCGGCCATGGCCGATGGGCCGGCCACGCCGGGTATCGCCATCGGCACGATGAACGGCTCACCTTCCCCGGCCGGGCCGAAAATGCCACCGCCATCGGCCGGCGGGAACACCATGCGGATGCCGATCAGGAACAGCACGATGCCGCCGGCCACGCTGATCGAATCGGCCTTGAGCTGCATGACCTGGAGCAGGTACTGGCCGCCAAACAGGAAGGCCAGCAGCACACCAAGCGCAATCAGCAGCTCGCGCACCAGCACCCAGCGCCGGCGCCGGGGTGGCACATGCTTGAGCAGGCTGAGGAAGAACGGGATGTTGCCCAGCGGATCCATGATCAAAAACAACATGATCCAGGCCGACAAGGTGGTCATTTGGGTTTCCACTCGCGCCCCCGATCCGGTGGATATGCCGCCGCCGCGCTCAGGCCTGGCGCAGGTCGAGCACACTGCCGCGGGCCGCGGTCGCCGCCGGCCCGAGCAGATGGACGATGGCCTCGGCCGCCGCGGCCGGTGCCGGCCAGCGCTTGCTGTCTTCCCCGGCATAGGCCTTCTGCCGCAAGGGCGTGCGCATCGGCCCCGGCAGCACCGCATGCACGCGCAGCGCCGTGTCGTCGGTCTCCTCGTGCAGGATGGCGACGAAACGCTCCAGTGCGGCCTTGGAAACCCCGTAGGCGCCCCAGTGTGCACGGCTCAGCCGTTCGGGGTCGTCGAGCACGAAGACCACGGCGCTGTCCGCCGCGCGCAGCGACAGCGGCATGCACGCCTGGGTCAGCGCAAACGCTGCCGAGACATTGACATGCAGCGCGCGCAGCCAGTCGTCAGGCTTGTACATGCTGATCGGGGTCAAGCCGGCAAAGCTCACCGCGGCATGCACGATGCCGTCCAGCCGTCCGCAATCGCGCTCGAGCCCTTCGGCCAGCGCCGCATAGTCGTCCGGCGTGGCCACTTCCATGTCCAGCGGATGGATGATTGGCGCGGGCAAGCCCTCGTTGCGCAACGCGTCGTGCAGCAGCTCCAGTCGGCGCTTGCGCCGGCCGGTGATCACTACGGTGGCGCCGGCGCGCGCGACGGCCCGGACCACGGCGCTGCCCAGCCCACCATAGGCGCCGGTCACCAGCACCACCCGGCCTTGCAGGGAGTCCGCCGCCGGCTGCCACTGCGCCGGCAGGGTCACGACCGGCAATGCGCTCAAGGCGCGCTCCCGGCCACATCACGCGCCATGCGCGCCAGCTCGCCGGAACGCTGCAAGTCCTCGATGATGTCGCAGCCGCCGATCAGGTTGCCGCGGATGAACAATTGCGGGAAGGTGGTGAAATTCGAGAAATGCGGCAGCACCGCGCGCACCTGCGGATCGGCAAGCACGTTCACGCTGTGGAATTCCGCTTCGGCGGATGCCAACGCCTCGACGGCCCGATGGGAAAACCCGTCCATCGGAAGTTGCGGCGTGCCCTTCATGAAGAGCACGATAGGATGCTCCAGCAACGTGCTGCGGATTCGATCGTTGACGTCCATCGGTGGCGCTTCATCTTTTCCTTGCATCCAGTTTGCTAGTGTACCAGTGCCGCTACGGCGACTCGCCGTTGCCTGCGCCACGTTTTCTTCAACCTGTTGTTTGCCCGGCTACTCAAGGAGGCCCTCATGGCGATCACTCTTCCACCGCTGCCATACGAAAAAAACGCTCTCGAACCCCACATCTCGGCCGAGACGCTCGAGTACCACTATGGCAAGCATCACCAGGGTTATGTGAACAACCTCAACAAGATGATCGAGGGCACCGAATTCGCCGACGCCAAGCTCGAGGACATCGTGCGCAAGTCATCCGGCGGCATGTTCAACAACGCCGCCCAGACGTGGAACCACAGCTTCTACTGGAACTCGATGAAACCCAACGGTGGCGGCACCCCGAGCGGCCAGCTCGCCGATGCCATCAACAAGGCCTTCGGGTCGTTCGACAAGTTCAAGGAGCAATACAGCGCTTCGGCAGGTGGCAACTTCGGCTCTGGCTGGACCTGGCTGGTGCAGCGTCCGGATGGCTCGCTCGCCATCGTCAACACATCGAACGCCGCCACGCCGATCACCGGCAGCGACAAGCCGCTGCTGACCACCGACGTCTGGGAGCACGCCTATTACATTGATTACCGCAACGCCCGCGCCAAATACGTGGAGGCGTTCTGGAACCTGGTGAACTGGGATTTCGCGGCCAAGAACCTCGCCTGAGCCCTGGTTTCCCGCAAAAAACGGAGCCGCGAGGCCCCGTTTTTTGTTGCCCGCGGGTTCGCAGTCGCGTAGGGCGGATCAAGGAGCGCAGCGACGGATCCGCCTCCGGCGTACCGGCTTCGACACGGCATGATGGCCATGGCGGATCCGGCCTGCGGCCTTGATCCGCCCTACGTCTCCAATGCTAGCCGCCGCGGAGCGCGCGCAGGACCGGGGCGGCCTGCGCCTCGCGGTCGAGCGCCTTGGCCACCGTGTCGACGCGGGCAGCCAGGGTGGCACCATCGGGCGCGCACAGCGTGGCGTGTCCCACCTTGCGCCCGGGCCGGGCCTGCTTGCCGTAGTCGTGCCAATGCGCATCGACCGTCTGCAGCACCGGCCCCATCGCCGGCAGCTCGCCCAACCAGTTGAACATCGCCGATGGGCCGCGCACCCCGGTGTCGCCGAGCGGCATGCCCAGCACGGCGCGCACATGGTTCTCGAACTGGCTGGTGTGTGCACCCTCGATGGTCCAGTGCCCGGAGTTGTGCACGCGCGGTGCCATCTCATTGCCCAGCAAGTCGCCGTCGGCAGTGACGAACAGCTCCAGCGCCAGCACGCCGACATACTCCAGGCGCTCGGCCAGGGCCCGTGCCAAAGCGTCGGCATGCAGCTGCAGCGCGGCGATGTCGGGCGCCGGAGCGAGGCTCATGGTCAGCACACCGTTGGTGTGCGAATTCTGGCTCAGCGGCCAGGTGCGGAATTCCCCGTCGCGCCCACGCACGGCCAATACCGACACTTCGCGCACGAAAGGCACGAAGGCTTCCAGGATCAAGCCATCCGGCACGGCCTGCGCGCCCAGCGCCTGCCACGCCGCATCGACATCGGCGGCGGTCTTCAGCCGGAACTGGCCCTTGCCGTCATAGCCGAAGCGGCGTGTCTTCAGGATCGCCGGCGTGCCGATGGCCGCCACCGCGGCATCCAGCTCGGCGCGGGTGCCGACCGCGGCAAACTCGGCGGTCATGATCCCGCACTCCCGGAACAGGGTCTTCTCGGTGACCCGATCCTGGGATACCGCCAAGGCAAAAGGCGGCGGCCACACCGCCACCCGGTCGGCCAGCGCGCGCGCCAACCCGGCCTCGACATTCTCGAAATCGAAGGTCACCGCGTCGACCTGGTCGGCAAGCTCCAGCAGCCGGGCGTGCTCGGTCCAGCCGGCGACCACCAGGGGCGCGATATGTCCGGCACAGGCATCGGCGTGCTCGTCGACCACCAGGCATTTCACCCCCAGCGGCGCGGCCGCCAGGGCCAGCATACGGGCGAGCTGGCCACCGCCGAGGATGCCGAGCACCGGGGGCTTGTGCTCACTCACAAGCGTGGATCCGGCTGCGCCAGCACCGCCTGGGTCTGGCGTTCGCGCCAGGCCTGCAATGCCTCCGCCAGCACCGGATCGTGCAAGGCCAGCACCGCTGCGGCGAGCAAGCCGGCATTCACCGCCCCCGCGCGGCCGATGGCCAACGTGCCCACCGGTATGCCGGCCGGCATCTGCGCGATGGACAGCAGCGAATCGACCCCGGCCAGCGCCTGCGACTGGATCGGCACGCCAAACACCGGCAAGCGGGTCTTGGCCGCCAACATGCCGGGCAGGTGCGCCGCCCCACCGGCACCGGCAACGATCACCTGGACGCCCCGGCCCATCGCCTCTTCGGCGTAGCTGAACAGCAGATCCGGGGTACGGTGCGCCGAAACCACGCGAACCTCGTGCGCCACCCCCAATTCGTCCAGGGTGTGGGCGACATGTTGCATGGTGTCCCAATCGGAACGCGATCCCATCACCACGCCAACGCGCGGTGCTGCGGCTACCTGTGTCATGGCCCGGCCGGCTAAAAGCGGGTATTGTACGGTCATCCCCACAGCCGGTCACCTCGTCGCCTTCCATGGACAAGCGCCTCCTGGATATTCTCTGTTGCCCGGTCAGCAAAACGCCGGTGCGCCTGATGGGGGAGCCGGCGCTGAAAGCGCTGAACGAAGCCATCCGTGCCGGGAATATCGTCACTGTCGGCGGTGCCCAGGTGCAGGAACCGCTTGCCGAGGGCCTGATCACCACGGATCGGAAGGTCATTTACCGGGTCCAGGACGGTATTCCGGTCATGTTGCCCGAAGAGGGCATCGGCACCACCCAGATGAGCGATTTTCCGCCAACTTCGTGACCGGCGTCCGATGTCGACGTGTTCCCCCAGCGAAAAGGCATGACACGGCAGGCCGATTGCCTTATGTTCAGGCTGCGGGCTTGACTGCGCGCGGCGGCAACAATGCATTGCCGGGAGGCGGTGATGAATGAATCGACCAGGGCACCAGCTGTCCTACCGTTGGGTCGCCGCCATCAGGCCAGCGACGAACGGGCGGGCGACCTAGTGGACGCCGTGCGGACCATTGCCGGCAAGCACTTGTCGCAGTGCACCAGCAACATGTTCGAGTACGTGGACGACGCGCTGTTCGACCTGGCCGAAAAGGCCGAGAACAACGCTGCCCAGACACGTTATTTCGACGGCATGCGCGAAGTGCGCAAGTTGCGCTCGATGGCCGAGCGCAAGTTCCTGGCCTCGATCAACCAGCAACTCGGCAACCTATCGCACAGCACGCCGGCCCCGACGGCCGCTACCGCGTTCGACAGCGGTGCGCCCGCCGAGCTGTCCTTGGTGGCCAACAACGAACTGGAAGAATCGCTGGCCATCACCAGCATGATCAGCAAGAACGAGGCCCGGCTGTCGCGCGACCTGTACGCGGTCAACCAGCGGCTTTCGGTGATCTGCGGCGGCCACAAGATCGACGACGCCAGCAACCCGATCGCCCCGGCCATCCTGGCGCAAAACTTCAGCGCCGCGATGCACGAGCTGAACGTGGATGTGCGGGTGCGCCTGATCGTCTACAAATTGTTCGACCGCTACGTGTTGTCCACGCTGGAAGGCCTGTACCAGGCGGTCAATGCCGAATTGATTCGCGCCGGGGTGCTGCCGCAATTGCGTCCGGAACTGCCGCACGGCAAGGGCCAGGCAACGCCGGCCCATGCCGTCGGGCGGGCCGCGTCGGCAGCGGACGTGCCCACCGTCGACGAGCTGGGCGACCTGCCGGACAACGTGCTGCAGACCCTGCAGGCCTTGTTCAGCGCCCGCCGCCAGGTCGGAGTGGGCAGCATGGGCAACGTGGGTAGTGCCGGCAACAGCGGCACGGGCACCAGCATGCTCGGGCAGGCTTCGACCACGCCCTTGCCTTCCGCCAACGAACTGCTGGGCGCGCTCAGCGTGCTGCAGAGCCAGCTGGCGCGGGGCAGCGTGACGGCGCCCACCACCCTCGCCGATGACGCGCAGGCACTGACCCGCGAGGTACAGCAGCTCAAGGCCCACCTGCTGAGCCAGGTCGGCGCCCTGCGCGGCGAGCAACCCAGCCGCGTCGCCGCCATCGACGAAGACACCATCGACCTGGTCAGCATGTTGTTCGAGTTCATTCTCGAAGACCCGACCCTGCCACCGGAAATGCAGGTGCTGCTTGGCCGCCTGCAGATTCCGTATCTCAAGGCCGCGATCCTCGACCGCAAGCTGTTTGCCCATCGCCAGCATCCGGCGCGGCGCTTGCTCGACAGTGTCGCCGAGGTGGCCAAGGGCTGGTCACCGGCAGCCGACACCGACTGGCACCTGTACGGCAAGGTGAAGTCCATCGTCGAGCAGTTGATCCACGATTTCGACGACGACCTTGGCATCTTCGACCGCCTGTTGCTCGACCTGCAGCAGTTCCAGGAGCTGAACCGGCGACGCTCCGAAGTGGTGGAGCAGCGCGTCGCCGAATCCACCCGCGGACGCGAGAAGCTGGAGATGGCGCGGCGACTGGCCGCGCGCGAAATCCTCGAACGCATCGGCGCCCTGTACCTGCCACCGCTGGTGCACGGCATCCTGGCACGGGCCTGGGCCAACCACCTGGTGCTGACCGTGCTGCGCCAGGGCGAGAACTCCCCCGAATTCAAGGCCGGCCTACGCTTCGTCGACGAGTTCATCCTCAGCGCGCAGCCGGTCCAGGATGACGAGGGCCGGCGCCAGTTGCGGCACATGTTGCCACGCATCGAGCGCACGCTGCGCCATGGGTTGGCCAACGTGGCCTTCCAGGCGCAGGACATCGAGCGCCTGCTCGCCCAGCTGCACCTGTACTACCGCCAGCAACTCGGCGATGCCGTCGATCCCGGCGAAGTGGCTGCCGGCAACAACGAGGACGCCTCGATCCTGGCCATCCCGGACACCATCCAGCCGGTTGCCGAGCACGCCAAGGCCGAGGATCCGGCGCAGGCCGAGCCGGCACCAGCCGCCGTGGACAGCCCGGAGCTGCGCCAGGTCGAGGCCTTGCAGCCAGGCACCTGGCTCGAGTTCTCCTCCGCCGAGGCCGGCATGGTGCGCGCCAAGCTGTCGTGGATCAGCCCAATGAGCGGGCGCTACCTGTTCGTCAATCGCCGCGGCCTCAAGGTGGGCGACTACGCGCCGCAGGAGCTGGCGCCGCTGCTCGCCGCCGGGCGGGCCCGCGTGCTGGCCGACAACGCCTTGTTCGACCGCGCGCTGACCGCCATCGTCGGACGCCTGAGCGAGGACACCGCCACGCCGATGCCAGCAGCTGCGGGCGACGACGTGCCGGCAGCCGCCGACCGGCAGCCGGCGTGAGCTACGCCGACCGCCTCGGACTGCCGGATCCGGCAGTCATTGCCGCGGACGTCGAGCGGGCCTTTGCCGAGGACCTGGGAGGGGGCGACGCCACCGCCGACCTGCTGCCGGCGCAAGCCACTGCCACGGCCGTGCTGACCTGCCGCGACCACGCCGTGCTGTGTGGCAGCGCCTGGTTCAACGCCTGTTTCCGGCGCCTGGATGCGGACGTCGCCATCGCCTGGCGCGCCGCCGATGGCGAAGCGGTCGAAGCCGGCGCGGCAATCTGCGAACTCTCCGGCCGGGCGCGCGCCTTGGTCAGCGCCGAGCGCTCGGCCTTGAACTTCCTGCAACTGCTATCCGGCACCGCCACCGTGACGGCGCGCTTTGTCGCTGCCGTGGGCGGTACCGGCACGCGCATCCTCGATACGCGGAAGACCATCCCGGGCCTGCGCCGCGCGCAAAAGTACGCCGTGCGCTGTGGCGGCGGCAGCAACCACCGCATGGGGCTGTACGACGCCATCCTGATCAAGGAAAACCACATCATCGCCGCCGGCGGCATTGAGGCGGCCGTGCGCCGTGCGCGTCAGGCCCATGCCGACCTGCCGGTGGAGATCGAGGTAGAGACGCTCGCGCAACTGGCGACCGCGCTGGAAGCCGGCGTCGATCGCATCATGCTGGACAACTTTACCCGGGAAGCTACCGTGGCCGCGGTGGCCCACGCCGCCGGACGCACGCCGCTGGAAGTGTCCGGCAATGTCGGGCTGGATTCCGTCGCGACCTTGGCCGGGCTCGGCGTGGACTACATCTCGGTCGGCGCGCTGACCAAGCACGTGCACGCCGTCGACCTGTCGCTGCGCCTGCGCCTGCGCCTCGATTGAGGCCCAGGAGCGTGGGCGGCTTGCAAGTCGCTGCAGGCGGCCACACACTGCCGGCATGGGCAATGCAATCGACATGCTGATCCTGCTGGCGCTTGGCGCCAGCGTCGGCTTGTGGATGGAATTCAGCGTGTGGCGTGAGCGCGCGGTGCGCGCTGCCCGCTCGCTGTGTCAGCGCTACCAGCTGCAATTGCTGGACGAGACCGTGGGCCTGCGCCGGCTGCACCTGCGGCGTACCGCGGGCGGCCTGCGCATCGAGCGCTGCTACGACTTCGAGGTGAGCCTCGACGGCAGCGATCGCCGACCAGGCCAGCTGTGGATGATCGGCCAGGTCGTCAGCCACACCACGCTGCCCACGCCGACGGCGCTGACGGCCGAAGCCCCGGCCGCCACCGACATCCCGGTCGCGTCGCGCGACAACGTGGTGTTGCTCTCCTCGCGCCGTCCCGGCACGCTCACCCGGCTGCAGTAGGCACCATCCGCCCTGGTCGCGGGAGATTATTTGACGATGCGCAGGTGCGGCGGGCCCAGCTTCGGCTTGGCCGGAGCCTCGCCCGCGGAGCCATCGGGCTCGGGGCTGGGCGCGCCCGGCGGATCGCCGCCGGCATCTTCGGCCGGGAACATCATGCCCTGGCCGTTTTCCTGCGCATACAGCGCCAGCACCGCCGCCAGCGGTACGTGGATGGCGTGGCTGGCGCCGGAAAACCGGGCCTGGAAGCTGATCCAGTCGTTGCCCAGATCCAGGTTCGCCACCGCGCGCATGGCCAGGTTGAGCACCACCTGCCCGTTCTTGATCACCTGCGGCGGTACCCGCACGCCTTCCTTGGTGGCGTCGATCAGCAGGTACGGGGTCAAGCCATTGTCCGCGATCCAGTCATAGATCGCCCGCAGCAGGTACGGGCGATTGGAACTCATGGCCGCCGGCTCAGTGGTACTCATAGTCCGGCTGCATGGCCTGTTCCTGTTCGGTCAGGCTGCGGGCAAAGCCCTGGGTGTGGAACAGGCGCGCGCCGTAGTCGGCAATCGGCTTGCCGGTGCGCCCCAGGTCGACGCCCAAGGCGGGCAGGCGCCACACCACCGGCGCCACCAGGCAATCGACCAGGCTCATCTCCGAGCCCATGAAGAACTTCGCCGCCTTGAACACCGGCAAGGTGCTGAGCAGGCTCTCGCGCAGGCGCTTGCGGGCCGCGTCGACGCTGCGCCCGGTGGCGCTGGCAATCATGGCCACCTCGACCAGCCATTCGCGTTCGATACGCACCGCCGCCGCCCGCAGCCGGGCACGCGACAAGGGGTCGATGGGCATCAACGGCGGGTGCGGATAACGCTCGTCCAGGTACTCGCACACCACCGTGGGGTCGTACAACACCAGGTCGCGGTCGACCAGGGTCGGCGTGCTCCCGAACGGATTGAGTTGTTTGAGCTCGTCCGGCACGTTGCCGGGATCGATCACGATGCGGTCATAGGACACGCCCTTGGCCGCCAGCACCAGTCGCGCACGATGACTCTGCACGTCGTCGGCCGCGGTAAACAGGGTCAAGATGGTTCGGGAACGGATGCTCTGTACCAAGTGCGCCTCCCTGTCGATGGCCGAGTTTGCGGCGCGCGACCGACGCGCCCGAAAAGTATCCATCAAGCCTCGTGGACGTCCTTCCAGTACTCCCGCTTCAAGGCATACGCAAGTAGCGTGAAGAAGGCCAGGAACAGCAGCACCCACACGCCATAGCGATGCCGCTGCAGGGCAGCCGGCTCCGACGCATATTCAAGGAAATTGGTCAGGTCACGCGTGGCCTGCTGGAACTGGGCCGGGGTCAGCTTGCCGGGCTGGGCAAGTTCCAGCTTCTCCACCGTGCCGGGCTGGCCGTCCTTGCCGGGAGCCATGACCGCCGTCTGCGTGCCCTGCAATTCCCACAGCGGGAACGGCATGGCCGCGTTCGGCAGGACGGTGTTGTTCCAGCCGATCGGGCTTGCCGGATCAAGGTAGAACGAATTGAGGTAGGCGTTGACCCAATCCGCACCCTTCGCCTCGACTTCCAGCGAGAGATCCGGGGGATCCTTGCCGAACCAGGTCGCGGCCAGATCCATCGGCATCGCCGACACCACGGGCTCACCGTACTTCGCCCCGGTAAAGTTGAGGTTGGTCATCACCTCGGCTTCGGTCAGGCCAAGGTCCTCGCCAATGCGCGAATAGCGCATGTACTTGAGCGAGTGGCAACCGACGCAGTAGTTGAAGAACAACTTGGCGCCACGCTGCAACGAGGCCTGGTCACGCAGGTTCGTGCCTGCCGACGGGAACCCGCCTTCCTCGGCCGCCTGCGCCATGCTGGCGAAGCCCAGCGCACACGTCAGTGCCGCAAGGACGAAATAGCGTAGCAACCCTTGCCGCTTAGTCATGCGTGGTCACCCGATCCGGAACCGGCTTGGTGGTCTCCCAGCCGAAATATGTGTAGGCCCAAAGGAATGCGAAGAAGCCAAAGTACAGCAAGGTCATCAGGCGACCAAACAGGTTCTCCCAGAAGGTCACGTCGACGTCGCTGCCGAACCAGGCCGGGATCACCTCGGCCGTGGTATCCGTGCCGACCGCGCAAAGGCCCAGGAACGCCAGCACGAACACAGTCAACGCGATCTTGTAGCCGCGGCCGCGGTAGCGGATGGACTTGACCGGCGTGCGATCCAGCCAGGGCATGGCAAACAGCACGAAGATCGATCCGAACATCGCGATCACGCCCCACACCGCCGTGTCCATGAAGGAGGGCACCATGCGCACGATGGCGTAGAACGGCGAGAAGTACCACACGGGCTTGATCTGTGCCGGCGTGACCAGGTTGTTCGCCGCGATCGAGTTGTCCGGCTCCAGGAACCAGCCGCCCAGGGTCGGCGCGAAGAAGATGATGAACGCGGCAATCAGCAGCAGGAAACCCACGCCGACCAGGTCCTTCACCGTGTAGTACGGATGGAACGGAATGCCGTCGGCCGGTGCCAGCGGGCTCCAGCGGTTGCCCTTGACGCCATGCTTGACGTCCACGCCATCGGGGTTGTTCGAGCCAACTTCATGCAGGGCCGCGATGTGCAGCACCACCAGCAGCAGCAGCACGATCGGCAGCGCGATCACGTGCAGGGCGAAGAAACGGTTCAAGGTGGCGTCGCCGGGCAGGAAATCGCCCATGATCCACTCGACCAGGTGCGTGCCGATGACCGGGATCGTGCCGAACAGCGAGATGATCACCTTCGCGCCCCAGAACGACATGTTGCCCCACGGCAGCACGTAGCCCATGAACGCCTCGGCCATCAGCACCAGGAAGATCAGCATGCCGAGCAGCCACACCAGTTCGCGCGGCCGCTTGAACGAGCCGTAGATGACGCCGCGGAACATGTGCAGGAACACCACGATGAAGAACAGCGACGCGCCGGTGGAGTGCATGTAGCGGATCAGCCAGCCCCACTCCACGTCGCGCATGATGTACTGCACGGAATCGAACGCGCCGGCCGCGCTCGGGTTGTAGTTCATGGTGAGGAAGATGCCGGTGACGATCTGCGCGATCAGCACCACCAGCGCCAGCGAACCGAAGTAATACCAGAGGTTGAAGTTCTTCGGCGCGTAGTACTCGGTCATGTGCTTGCGGTACATCGGCAGCATGCCGGGCGTGCGCTCGGTGACCCAGTCACCGAGGTTGGACCATACGTTCGACATTACGCAGCCCCCTTCGGATCCACGCCAATCTGGATCGTCGTGTCGTCAATGAAGTGGTAGGGCGGAATTTCCATGTTCTTCGGCGCCGGCATGCTCTTGTAGACCCGGCCCGCAATGTCGTAGTGCGAATGGTGGCAGGGGCAATAAAAGCCGCTCTGCCAGTTCGGATCGAACGGCTCCGGCTCGATCTTGCCCTTGTAGTCCGGCACGCAGCCCAGGTGCGTGCAGATGCCGATCATGACCAGCCACTGCGGCTTGATCGAGCGCGTCTCGTTCTTGGCGTAGGCCGGCTGCTGATCGACGTCCGAGTCGGGATCGACCAGTCGCGTCGTCAGTTTCGGCAACGTCGCCAACTGCTGCGGCGTGCGGCTGACAATGAAAATGGGCAGGCTACGCCAGGCCACGATCAGCTGCTGGCCGGGCTCGATCTTCTTCAACGACTGGGTGACTGGCGCCCCGGCGGCACGCGCACGCGCACTGGGTTGCCATGATTCCACGAACGGCACAGCCGCCGCGACGACCCCGATACCGCCCACCGCCGCGGTGGTCACGGTCAGGAATCGACGACGCCCATGATCAACGACTTCATCCGCCATCAGGCTCTCCGTTGCTTGCTGTGCCACATAGGTCGGGCCCCATAAAATCGCGTTAGTGTAGCGTCAGGGCTGACTCCGTACAATAAAATCCGGCGACGAGCCACGTGATTCCGATGTCTTTACCCACTCGCTTCCATACCCGCGCAAGGCTGCCGGGAACGACCCCATGCCCGGCAGCCGGGTGGCAGGAGCCGCGCGGCACAATCCATCACGGCTCGGCGTGACGCAGCCCGTCGCGCGGGGCGCCCTACCCGAACCCAAGGCTCTGCCTCGATGAAATTTGTCACCGGCACGCTCGCCTTCATCGTCCGCTTCGTCGTGCTGGGCTTGCTGGCTGCGTTCGTGATCGCCTGGTTCTGGCCGCGCAGCGGGGCGTTGCTGCGCGCGCGCCTCGGCCTGCAGCCACTGGCCGGGGTGCCGGCCCCCGTGCTGGCGCGCGATCGCGGGCCGGTGTCGTACGCCGACGCGGTGGCGCGCGCCGCGCCCTCGGTGGTCAACATCTACGCCAACAAGATCGTCACCGAGCAGGCCGTGCGCATGTACGACGACCCGGTGCTGCAGCGCCTGTTCGGCGGCACGCCGACGACCTACCAGCACCGCGAGCAAACCCTGGGCTCGGGCGTCATCGTGCATGCGCGGGACCACGACTACGTGCTGACCAACAACCACGTCATCACCCGCGCGGCGGACATCCAGGTGCTGCTGTACGACGGCCGCATCGCCCAGGCGACCCTGGTCGGCGCCGACGAGGAAACCGACCTGGCCGTGCTCAAGATCGACGCCAGCAACCTGCCGGCCATCCACCTCGCCGACCAGTCCGCGCTGCGCGCCGGCGACGTGGTGCTCGCCATCGGCAACCCGCTCGGACTCAACCAGACCGTGACCATGGGTATCGTCAGCGCGGTCGGCCGGCAATTGAACGCAGCCAGCGCGGAGGACTTCATCCAGACCGACGCCGCCATCAACCTCGGCAATTCCGGCGGCGCCCTGGTCAACACCGCGGGCGAGCTGGTCGGCATCAACACCCTGCTGATCGGCAAGGCTGCAGGCGCCGAGGGCATCGGCTTCGCCATCCCGGTCGGGGTCGCCACCAAGGTGCTGGACCAGATCATCACCACCGGCCAGGTGGTGCGCGGCTGGATCGGCGCCGACTATGCGTTCGTGCCACTGCCGGCCAACAGCGGCCTGCCGGCGGCCGCGCGCGGCGCGCAGATCACCGACATCTACCCGGCCGGCCCGGCGGCCCAGGCCGGGCTGCAGGTGCGCGACATCATCCTGCGCGTCGGCGACCACGATATCGTCGGGCCGGCCGACCTGCGCCGCCAGGAAGCCGCGCTCACCCCAGGCAGCAAAGTCGAGATTTCCGGCCTGCGCAATGGCAGCGCCTTCCATGCGTTGGTGAACGTGGTCAAGCGCCCGCCGCTGCGCAATCCCAACCACCAGGATTGAGCTGGGCTCACAGGCGCGGTACCGCAGCGCCTGGCGCCCGCGCCGTAAGCGTCGGGTCGATTGCCGCCGCATAGCGCTTGCGCAGCGTGGCCACGCGCTGCACGTAGACCCGGGTCTCGGCATACGGCGGCACCCCGCCATAGCGCTGCACCGCCGCGGGCCCGGCGTTGTACGCCGCGGCCGCCAGCTGCTCGTCACCGGAGAAATCGTGCAGCAGCAGGCCCAGGTAGCGGGCGCCGCCGCGAATGTTCTGCTCGCTGTCGAAGGCATCCAGCACGCCGAGATCGCGCGCCGTCCCCGGCATCAGCTGCATCAGCCCCTGCGCACCCTTGACCGACAGCGCGCGCGGATTGAACGCACTCTCGGCATGGATCACGGCGCGCAGCAGCGCCTCGTCCACGCCGTAGGCGCTGCTGGCGGCGTGGATCACCGCGCCATACGCGGTGAGGTTGAGCGGCACGCGATTCCACTGGATCGGCGAGTGCAGATCGCAGGCGGCGCAGGTGTCGATGTAAGTGAACAGCATGGTGACCGCGTGGCCAGCGCGGCTGCCGCGTGGCCGCACGTTGGTGTATTCGACGCTGCCGTCACCGCGCACGACGCGGTACACCGCCCCGCGCAGGACGGTGCCGACCGTGGCCTGGCCCGCGGCGACGCCTGCCGAGGGGCGTATCGTGGTGGCCGTGGACGTCTCGACGGCTGCGAGCTCGTCGCCGGGCAAGACCCGCGCATGGCCCGACAGCGCCGCGGTGCCGGTCGCATTCACCAGGGAGGCGCGTTGCACCTGCGCTGATCCCAGCGTGCGGGCATCGGATTGCATGCCACCCCGCACCAGGCCCAGCGCAACCGGCAACGCGCCGTCGGCCTCGAGGCTGCGTGCGGTGGTGGTCACCGCCCCGGTCGCCAGGGTCAGGCTGGTCCGCCGCAAGGACACCGGCTTGGCCCGGAGAGGCGCCTGGTCCTCGAAACCACTCATCTTCCGACACTGACGGAAACCGGCCGTGGTCGTGCTGTAGGCCGTCTCGCCAGTCGCGCCGACACAGCGGTACAGATTGCCAGCCTGCGCGCGCGGCGCGAGCGGCGGGACGAAAAGCAACACGCAGCCCAACGCGATCGCACCCATGATCGCACCCAGGCGGCACCATCCCCTGCCCGCGTCGACGCTCCCCCGCTGGTCTGCAAGCTCGGCCATGAGCGCAGTGTGCCGCCATGCGCGCCACCCGCCAAGTGCATGCCGCGCCTGGCGCTGGAACTCCCTTTCCCTGACGGCTTGCCGGCCGGTGCCGCACTCCCGCCCCCTCACCCCCAACCCTCTCCCGGCGAAGCCAAGGGAGTCAAGCTGGCAAGTGTGCGGGAAGTTCAGGCAGCCGCGCAGTCCGGGGCCCGCGGACATGGCCCGAGTGGGCGCGCGCGGGTAGACTGGGCAGTCTTCCGGATGCCGACCCGCGGTACGTACACCATGAGCGACAAGCTGTTCATCAAGACCCACGGCTGCCAGATGAACGAGTACGACTCGGCCAAGATGGCTGCCGTGCTCGAGGCGGCGGAAGGCATGGAGCTGACCCAGGACGAGTCCGAAGCCGACGTGATCCTGATCAACACCTGCGCCATCCGCGAAAAGGCCCAGGAGAAGGTCTTCAGCCAGCTCGGGCGCTGGAAGGAACTGAAGCACGGCGACAAGCCGGTGCTGATTGGCGTGGCCGGCTGCGTGGCCTCCCAGGAGGGGGCGGAAATCCTCAAGCGCGCGCCCTACGTGGACCTGGTGTTCGGGCCGCAGACCCTGCACCGCCTGCCGCAGCTGCTGGAGCGGCGACGCGCCACCGGCCGGCCGCAGGTCGATGTCAGCTTCCCACAGATCGAGAAGTTCGACTGCCTGCCCGAGCCCCGCGCCGAGGGGCCGACGGCCTTTGTCTCGATCATGGAAGGCTGCTCGAAATACTGCAGCTACTGCGTGGTGCCCTACACCCGCGGCGAGGAACTCAGCCGCCCGTTCGACGACGTGCTGGTGGAAGTGGCGCAGCTCGCCGCGCAAGGCGTGCGCGAGGTGAACCTGCTCGGCCAGAACGTCAACGCCTACCGCGGCCCAATGTTCGATGGCGGCACCGCCGACCTGGCCGTCCTGATCCACGCCCTGGCGCAGATCGAGGGCATCGGCCGCATCCGCTTCACCACCTCGCATCCGCTGGAGTTTTCGGACTCGCTGATCGAGGCCTACGCCAACGTGCCGCAGCTGGCCAACTTCCTGCACCTGCCGGTGCAGTCCGGTTCGGACCGCGTGCTGGCGGCGATGAAGCGCGGCTACACGGCGCTGGAATATAAGCGCAAGATCCGCAAGCTGCGCGCGGTGCGCCCGGACATCTGCATCTCCACCGACTTCATCGTCGGCTTCCCGACCGAGACCGAGCAGGATTTCGAGAAATCCCTGCAGCTGGTCGACTCGGTCGGCTTCGACCAGAGCTTCTCCTTCATCTTCTCCGCGCGCCCGGGCACCCCGGCAGCGAAGCTCGCCGATCCGACCCCTCCCGAGATCAAGCGCGAGCGCCTGCACCGCCTGCAGGCGGCGATCAACGCCAACGCCACGCGCATCAACGAAGCCATGGTCGGCAGCGTGCAGCGTGTCCTGGTGGAGAAACCCAGCACGCGCAATCCCAAGCAGCTCAGCGGCCGCACGGAAAACATGCGCTTCGTCAATTTCGACGGAGACCACCGTCTGATCGGCCAGTTCGTCGACGTGCTGATCACCGAGGCCATGGTCAATTCGCTGCGCGGCCGCGTGCGGTCCACCGCCGAAGTACCGGCCTGATGCGCCGCCCGATCCGTTCGCTGAAAAGCATCGCCCGCGAGCGGGCTCCCGCAACACTGCCGCCCACTCGCCCGAGCCAGGATTCGCGCCCTTCATGACCCCGGCCAGCAACCACCGCAGCTTCGCACTCGATCCGCAGGACAACGACCGCCTGACCAACCTTTGCGGCCCGTTCGACGAGCACCTGCGCCAGATCGAGCTACGCATGGGCGTGGAGATCAGCCACCGCGGCCACCTGTTCCAGATCATCGGCGACGACGGCCGCGCGCGTGCCGCCGAGCGGGTGCTGCGCCAGCTCTACGACGTCGCCGCGAACGAAGTCCTGAACGGTGCGCGGCTCAACCTGCACCTGGTCGAATCCGGCGTGGACGCGCTGCAGGCCGAAGACGCCGAAGAGGCGCAGGAAGTGGCCATCCGGGTGAAACGCGGCACGATCCGCGCACGCGGCCCGAACCAGGAGCGCTACCTGCACGCGATCGCCCAGCACGACATCAATTTCGGCGTCGGCCCGGCCGGCACCGGCAAGACCTATCTCGCCGTGGCCAGCGCGGTGGAAGCGCTCGAGGCCAGCCGGGTGCAGCGCCTGCTGCTGGTGCGGCCGGCAGTGGAAGCCGGCGAAAAGCTCGGCTTCCTGCCCGGCGACCTGTCGCAAAAAATCGATCCCTACCTGCGCCCGCTATATGACGCGCTGTACGAGATGCTCGGCTTCGAGAAGGTGGCGCGGCTGATGGAGCGCAATGTGATCGAGATCGCCCCGCTGGCCTACATGCGCGGGCGCACGCTCAACGATTCCTACGTGATCCTCGACGAGGCGCAAAACACCACGGTCGAGCAGATGAAGATGTTCCTGACCCGCATCGGCTTCGGCTCCATCGCGGTGATCACCGGCGACGCCACCCAGGTCGACCTGCCGCGCAACACGCGCTCGGGCCTGCGCCAGGCCATCGAGGTGCTGCGCGGCGTGGACGGCATCAGCATCACCTTCTTCACCTCCGCCGACGTCGTGCGCCACCCGCTGGTGGCCAAGATCGTGCGCGCCTACGAGGCATACGAGCAGCAGCACGACGCCGAGCAGGACAAGCATTGACCGGCCTGCCTGCGCTTGAGCTCACGGTGCGCTATGGCCTGCCGCGTGCCGGCATGCCGGCGCCGGCAAGCTTCCGGCGCTGGGCGGAAGCCGCCCTGCGCGGCGCACGCCATCGCCGCCATGCCGAACTCGCGATCCGCATCGTCGACAGCGCCGAAGGCCTGGCGCTCAATGGCGCCTACCGCGGCCGCGACTACGCCACCAACGTGCTGTCCTTCCCGGCCGAACCGCCGCCGGGCGTGCGCTGGGCGCTGCTTGGCGACCTCGCCATCTGCGCGCCGGTGGTGGCGCGCGAGGCGGCCGAGCAGGACAAGCGCGCGCGCGACCACTGGGCCCACCTGACCATCCACGGCGTCCTGCACCTGCTCGGCTACGATCATGTCGTGGACCAGGAGGCCGAGGCGATGGAGGCGCTGGAAACCCGCATCCTCGCCCGCCTGGGCATCGCCGACCCCTACGCCTGACGCGGAAAGTGGGGTCAGGTTTTTTCTCGCCCGAGGTAGCGCCATGTCCGAAGTCCCGTCCGGCGAAAAATGAACCCGACCCCATTTCCCGCTAAACTCGGGTGACCGCTTGCATCGCAGGCAGTCACCAAGCGACAGATGAACGAAGACCCTGGCAGTACCAACGGCCCGGCGCACCGCACCTGGTGGGACCGACTGGGCCACATGTTTTCCGGCGAACCACGCAACCGTCCCGAACTGCTTGCCGAGCTGCGTACCGCGCAAAGCAACGGCTTGCTCTCCGCCGACACGCTGACCATGATCGAGGGTGCGATCGAGTTCACCGAGCTGCGCGTGGACGACGTCATGATCCCGCGCACGCAGATCGTGATGCTGTCCGCCGACTGGAGCCTGGCCGAGATCGTGGCCGCCGTGGTCGAATCCGGCCACTCGCGGTTTCCGGTGCACGGCGAGGACAAGGAGGACATCCTCGGCATCCTGCTCGCCAAGGACCTGCTGAAGTTCTTCGGCACACCGGACAGCTTCGACATCCGCAGCATCCTGCGCCCGGCCGTGCTCATCCCCGAATCGATGCGCCTGAACGTGCTGCTTGCCGAGTTCCGCCTGACGCGCAACCACATGGCCCTGGTGATGGACGAGTACGGCGGCGTCGACGGCCTGGTCACCATCGAGGACGTGCTGGAGGAAATCGTCGGCGAGATCGACGACGAGCACGACGAGGCCGAACCGGTGCTCATGCACGAACAGCCGGACGGCGACTGGCTGGTAAGCGCGCTCACTCCGATCGACGACTTCAACGAGCAGGTCCAGGCCGAGCTGCCGGACGACGAATACGACACGGTCGGCGGCCTGATCACCTCCGAGCTCGGCCACCTGCCCGAAGTCGGCGAGACGACCACGCTGGGCGCCTATCAATTCAAGGTGACCGCTGCCAACGACCGCCGCGTGCAGCAATTCCGCGTTAGCCGCCAGCCTGAGCTCTAAGAGCGTGAAATGGGGTCAGGTACATTTTTCGATCCCGCGCCGTGATTGCCTCGGCATCCCTCGGCCGAAAAATGTACCTGACTCCCTTTCAGGCAGCTGGCTGATGCGCCTGGTCCTGCTGGTTGCGTTGGCGGTGTGCCCTGCGCTGCTGCCGGCATATGCCAGCGTGGCCAACGCGCCGGGGGCGAACCTTGAGATCGCGCTGGTCACCTACGGGCCCGGCGAGGTGTACTGGGAGCGCTTCGGCCACGACGCCATCGAGGTGCGCGACACGGCATCGGGCGAGGCGCTCAACTTCAACTATGGCCTGTTCGACTTCAACCAGAAGGATTTCTTCCTCAATTTCGCGCGCGGCCGCATGCGCTACATGATGGGCGCCGACGCCACCGAACTGGAAGCCGGCGACTACCGCGCACAGGGCCGTTCGATCACCCGCCAGCGCCTGGCCTTCCGCCCCGCGCAGGCCGCGGCCCTGCGCGACTTCCTGCTGTGGAACGTGCAGCCGCGCAACGCCAGCTACCCCTACGACTACTACATGGACAACTGCACCACGCGCGTGCGCGACGCCCTGGACCGCGCGCTCGGCGGCATGCTGCGTGCGCAGCTGCGCGCCCGCGACGGGGGCCAGACCTATCGCGAGCAGACCGTGCGCCTGATGAGCGCGCAGCCCGCCATGATGCTGGCGCTGGACCTCGGCCTGGGGCCGTATGCCGACCAGCCGCTCAACGGTTGGCGCGAGAGCTTCCTGCCCGCCGAGCTGCAGGCGGCGCTGCGCAGCGTGCAGGTGCCGGGAGCCGATGGCCACCAGCATCCGCTGGTGGTGGACGAACAGGTGCTCTCGCCGAACCGGCTGCAGGTGCCACCGCAGCAGGCGCCAGACCTGCGCCTGCCGCTGGCCCTGGCCGGCCTGGCGATCGCCCTGCTGCTGGTACTGGCCTCGTTCTACTGGCATCCGGGCTACCTCATCGTGGGCTCGCTCTACCTGCTGGCGGCCGGACTGGTGGGCGTGACGTTGCTGGCACTGTGGCTGCTCACCACCCACCACTCCGCCTGGGCCAACGCCAACCTGCTGCTGTTCAACCCGTTGGCCTGGCTGCTGCTGCCCAGCCTGTGGCGCACGCGGCGCGGCATGCGCCCGTCGCACTTCATCGATGGCGTGATCAGCGTGCAGCTGCTGGCCATCCTCGGCGCCTCGCTGCTGCACCTGCTGCCCGGCACCGTGCAGCAAAACCAGCCCTGGCTGCTGTTCGCGCTGCCGGTGTGGATTGCGCTGTCGTGGACCATGCGCCGCCGCCGCTGAGTGGCAATGGGGTCAGGTACATTTTTCGATCCCGTGCCGTGATTTTCTCGACGTCCTCCAGTCGAAAAATGTACCTGACCCCATTTCATGCGCCATCATGCAGGCCATGAACCCGATTCCACAGCCCGCACTGCCGGCCGGCCAGGACCAGCCGATGATCGTCAACTGCGTCGGCTACAACGCGGACGGCACGCGCATCGGCGACCTCACGATGGACGAAATCAGCGATGTGCTGGCCAAGCCGGACACCTTCGTCTGGGTCGGCCTGCACGAGCCGGACGAGCCCATGCTGCTCAAGCTGCAAGAGGAGTTCGGCCTGCACGACCTGTCCATCGAGGACGCGCACAACGCCCACGAGCGCACCAAGATCGAGAGCTACGGCGACTCGCTGTTCCTGGTGGTGCAGACCGCGCAACTGGTCAATGGCGAACTGGCGTTCGGTGAAACCCACATCTTCTTCAGCGACCGCTACCTGATCACCATCCGCCACGGTGCCTCGCTGTCCTACTCCGCCGCGCGGCGCAACTGCGAGCAGACCCCGGCCCTGCTCGCGCTCGGCCCCAGCTACGCGCTCTACGGCGTGCTCGACTTCATCGTCGACAACCTGCTGCCCATCGTGCGCGACTTCCGCGAAGAGCTGCAGCTGCTGGAGCAGGACATCTTTGCCGAGACCTTCAAGCGCAGCACGGTGCGCCGCCTGTACGACATGCAGCGCGACCTGATGACCCTGCGCCTCGGCGTGGCGCCGCTGCAGGACATCATCAACCAGCTCGTGCGCCTGCACCCGGAGCTGATCGCGGACGAGCTGCGCGTGTATTTCCGCGATATCTACGACCACATCTTCCGCGCCAACGAATCCATCAACGCCATGCGCGAAATGCTCACCGCCGCGATCAACGTCAACCTCTCCCTGGTGACCTTCGGCCAGAACGAGGTGATGAAGAAGCTCGCCGGCTGGGCCGCCATGCTCGCCGCGCCCACCCTGCTCACCAGCTGGTACGGCATGAACTTCGCGCACATGCCCGAGCTGCACCAGCCCTGGGCCTACCCTGCCATCATCGGCGTGGTGCTGTGCGTGGTCGGCAGCATCTTCATCGGCTTGAAGCGGGCGAAGTGGTTGTAGGCGGCCGACTCCTGGCCAGCCGTGAAAGTCACTGGGTGACCAGGGCGGTAAAGCCGGTCACCAGATGAACGGGGCAGCGGTTTCAAGGTGCCGCCCGCTGGCGCGCACCGCTCTCCGGCTTCCTCGCAAACCGTATTCCGCTCACGGCCTCATCCAACGGTTGTCATCAATTTCCCGTTACGACCGCGAATATGCTAGATGTTGCATGTTATCGCGCGACGTGCATAATTGGGCCATGCAACGCATCGTCTGGGTCGGGACCAGCAAACAAGACTTGATGGCGTTCCCGGCATCGGCGCGACGCAACGCGGGCTATCAACTAAGCAAGGTGCAGCACGGACTCACGCCGGACGACTGGAAGCCCATGCCAACAGTAGGCGCGGGCACACGGGAGATCCGCATTCGAGACCGGACGGGCGCGTTCCGCGTGCTTTACGTGGTGATTGCCGCCGACGCGCTCTATGTCTTGCATGCTTTTCAGAAGAAGACGCAGAAGACCGATCTGCCGGACATTCGGCTGGCACAACAGCGATTCAAGCAAACGAGGCCATCATGACCCGCAAAACGCAAACGGAACGCGGCGACCCGCGCGGCGTGTTTTTCGACCTGTTCGATGCCGACGAGGCGACCGAACTGAGCATGCGTGCGGAGCTTCTACGTGGGCTGCAAGCATGGGTCAGCGAGGCCGGGATTCAGGCCGAGGCTGCCAAGAAGCTCGGCATTACCCAATCGCGTGTCTCCAACATTGCGCGTGGCAAGATCGACAACTTCAGCCTCGACCTGTTGGTGCGACTTGCCGCACGTGCCGGCTTGCGCCCGCAACTGAGACTGGCGGCGTGATGCGGCGTGATTCAGCTGGCGAATGGCTCGCCGGGATGCAGGCAAGCGCGGTGGCTACCGCATACTTTTGTCGCCCCCGATCGGTAGCCGCTATGTGTTCCCGAACCTGTCCGGTGAGGCATTGGCAATTGGAAGGCGTTGCGATCGGGTGTTTTGGTCGTGCGACGTGAGCAGGATCATTGAATCGCTGCGTCGCAATTTGGCTACGCTCTACAAGGCAGGAGCCATCGGCAAGGTGACGATGCGCGAGTTCGACATGGTCTGCCCGCCGCCGGTGCGGGAATTGAGCGCGCCGACGACATCAGGCGCCTGCGCGAGGACTTGAGATTCAGCCCGCCGGTATTCGCCCATCACCTGCACACCACGGCATCCACCGTGCGCAAGTGGGAGCAAGGCGAAACCCGGCCAACCGGTCCGGCGCTCAAGCTGCTCAACGTCATTGCCGACAAGGGGCTGCAGGCCATCATCTGATATCCAGCCGCAATGGAGATGGGTGGCAGCGCGCGGTCACTTGCAAGCTCTGGGATACACGCCAACTCTCCACCACCTCTGCCGCGTCTCCACCACCTGGCCGCATTCCTGACTGCCCCTTCAGGTAGCCGTCCGGCCATGTGCTAGCTTGCCCTGACCACCCCCTGAAATATGGAGGCGTCATGAACATCCATCGTGCTTTTGCCACGTTCGGTTTGCTCTCGATTGGAGTCTTCGCAGTCACCCTGGGCCCGGCCTTCGCCGCAGCCAGTCCGCCGGCCATGCAAGCCGCAACCGGCGCGGGCAGCGCCACAACCAATCCGCAGATGCAGGGCATCGATACCGAGGTGCGCAGGATCGAGCAGGCCTTGCCCACCCTGACCCGCCACGAGGTCATGCTGCAATCCAACTCGCTGGCCGGGGTCACCAACGTCAAGTGGACCAAGCTGCACACCTACTCCAGCGGCACCACCGTCGAGCGCATGAAGCTCTATCCGCCGGCAGGCTCGTCGCAGACCGAGGAGTTCTACTACCGCGGCGGCAAACTCATCCAGGTGTTCCGTGAGCCCAACGGAGCCGACCACGAAGGCCACAGCCCCGACGCGAAAGGCACGCGCTACTACTTCGACGCCAACGGCTTGTTCGCGGTCAACGACGGCCGACGCACCACCACCAGCCTCGATGCCGAGCAAAGGGCCATGGGCGCCAAGCTGCAGCGCGAGTCGGCGGCCATGCTGGCCTTGGCCGGCAAGTGAGCCGACAACGGCTGACAACAGTCAGACACAACATAGCTTGATGATTGCAGCAAACCCTACCGACGGGTTGTACAGCGCATCCACAAGGTGCAACCCGCCGGTATATTTCGTCGATCGCACGTCCTGAACCCGAGCTCATAACACGAGCGTGGGCAAATACCCATGGCGACGTAGCAAAAGTCCCAACAGGGTTTCCAACTCCTCGGGATCCAATCGAGGTTGGAATTCCACGAACCCATGCGCCTATCATCCACACTCTGCGATTGAAGACGTGTGGGGCAAGGGGATTGCGCATGAAGGCCGCCGCATACCAACTCGGCTATCGCGGTGATGTCGAGGGCTTGCGTGCCATTGCGATCCTGCTGGTAGTCGCGGCACACGCCAAGGTCACCTGGCTGACCGGTGGTTTTATCGGGGTCGACGTATTCTTCGTATTGTCCGGTTACTTGATCACCGGCGTGCTGCTGCGCGAAATCGAACAGACGGGTCAACTCCGTTTCGCGAGGTTCTACGCCCGCAGATTTCGCCGCCTGCTACCTGCGCTGTTGACCGTCATCGCGGTAACCAGTGTCGCTGCGCTCATCTTGCTGCCACCGGGCGAACAAGGCACCCAGGCGATCGCAGCGGCTACCGCAGCCATATGGTCCAGCAATCTGCATTTCGCATTTGCCCAGCTGGACTATTTCAGCGCCGGGGCTGCCGGCAACTTGTTCCTGCACACCTGGTCACTTGGTGTCGAAGAGCAGTTCTACCTGGTCTGGCCTGCGCTCCTGGTCGGCGCGCTCGCCATCGGCAAGACCGGCGGCGCCCCCAAACGCGCGGTGCGCCTGAAAGCAGCCATGCTCATCATCGGCGCAGCCAGCCTGGTGGCCTGTCTGGTCACCACCGGCAGCGCACCGCAAATGGCCTTTTACCTCATGCCGTTACGTGCGTGGCAGTTTGCGGCCGGCGCTTTGGTGTGGCTGTACGCCGCTCCAGCGCAAACTGCAACGCCGAGCGGGCGCACCCGCCTCCAACTCATTGCCTACCGCTGGTGCGGGTGGTTCGGGCTTTGCCTGATCCTGCTGGCGGGCTGGTGGTTCGACGCCGGCAGCGCCTACCCGGGATGGCGCGCACTGTTGCCCACACTGGGTTCCGCCGCGGTCATCCTGGCGGGCAGCCACGACATCTCGCAAGCGTCATCGCGACTACTTTGCTGGCGACCCCTCCAAGCCATTGGTCACATTTCGTACTCGTGGTACCTATGGCACTGGCCCGTGTTGTTGCTGGGAAACGCACTGGTCACCACGCACCACGGAGTCGCCTATCAGGCGTCGCTGGTCGCCTTGTCGCTGCTGCTCGCCGCCCTGTCGTATCGCTGGGTGGAATCTCCGGTTCGCCACCAGGCGCGATGGTTGGTACGCCCTGGCGTCACCGTGATGGGCGCGCTTGCCGTCATGATCGTGACGAACGTGCTTTGCATCGTCTGGTTCAACTCCGCAGCCAAATGGCTGCAGAGCCCGACCCAACAGCGATATGCAAACGCGCGAGTGGATGCGCCCATCATTTATGCGGTCGGCTGCGACGACTGGTATCACAGCGCCACGCTCAACCCTTGTTGGTTCGGATCACGCGAGGCAAAACACACCGCTGTACTGATGGGCGACAGTGTCGATGCACAATGGTTTCCCGCGGTGGCCACCGCACTGGACAACCCCGGTTGGCGCCTGTTGGTACTGACCAAATCCTCATGTCCGATGGTGGACGAACCCATCTTCTATGCGCGGATCGGACGCGACTATACGGAGTGCAATACGTGGCGACGGCACGCCCTGGATAAAGTTGCATCCCTCCATCCGGACCTGGTCATCCTGGGCTCGGTGGAGACGTACGCATTCACGCAGGAGCAGTGGACAAAAGGAACGGCACGGGTGCTGAGCGCGATCAGCAACGCCAGCGGCCACGTCTACCTCGTGCGGGCAACGCCCCAGTTGCCGTTCAATGGCCCCAGTTGTCTCTCGGCCCGCCACTGGCTGCCATGGTTGCATATGCGGCAGGACGCCTGTCAGGCCCCAAATTCCAGCCGGCACGCCGATGAGGTTTATCAATGGCTGACGCAAGCCAGCGCAGGCTTCGCCAATGTCAGCATGCTCGATTTGAATGACCTGGTCTGCCCGGCTGGGGTGTGTTACGCCGAGCGCAATGGCGTGGTGGTGTTTCGCGACACGCAGCATCTTACGGCCTCGTTTGCCGAATCACTCGGCGCGGCGTTCGGCAAGCATCTTACCTATCAACCGGGGACGCCCATTGCTCCGGAAACTCGCCAAAGCCTTAGCTCACCTGGCATCGCGCCCATAAGGGTTCCACGGCTGTCGCAGTAAACCCTTCGGCTGCCAAGACAGACTTTTAGTCCGGGAAAGTCGGGCCTGCGTCACAAAATTGCCGCGGATGCGCAATTTATGACGGGTTTGGTACAAAACCTGCTTGAGCTGGGCAGCTCACAGGGGAACGTCTTCATGACGCGCCAGCAAGGACAAGCCGGCTTCACCTTGATCGAACTGATGATCGTGGTGGCGATCATCGCGATCCTCGCGGCGATCGCGATTCCGGCATATCAGGATTACACCATTCGCGCCCAGGTCAGCGAAGGCATGAGCCTGAGCAGCGGCGCAAAGACGGCGATCTGGGATTTCTTTACCGATACCGGCCGCTTTCCGCCAAACAACCAATCGGCTGGGCTGCCCACGGCAGCGTCCATCGCAAGCAGCTATGTCTCCAGCGTGGACGTTACTGGTGGCCGGATTACCGTGACGTACCAGGGTCCCCAGACCAATAGCCACCTCAAAGCCGGTAGCCAGGAATTGATCTTATCTCCCATCAGCAACGGTGGCAGCATTGCCTGGACCTGCACACCCAGCACGGTGTTGGACAAATACCTGCCTTCCACCTGCCGGAGCTAGCAACAGCGCGGAAAAACCGCGATCTCAGCACGCCTCCAGTGTCGAAACACGTCACTTTATGACGCCGCAAGTCAGCTTCCTTGTGCTCCGACAACATCGATTGCCGGATTTATGCTGGATGTCACGGTCGAAGGTTGCCTTAAGCACCCCCGTTGCGCACAATGCAGGCGGCCGGCAGTCACAGAAGGGAGCCGGCACAGGGTGGCACGCGACGTGCTTTCACTACTCTGAGCTTCTTGGTCGTCACTGGCCATGAATGTGCGGACCGGCCCAGCACCAGGGGGCGCCGGGGTCGGGGCTCACGGACATCAACAGGGTAAGTAACTACCACAGAGGATTCATCCCATGAAAAGCATGCAGCAAGGCTTTACCTTGATCGAACTGATGATCGTGGTTGCGATCATTGCGATCTTGGCCGCGATTGCCATTCCGGCGTATCAGGACTACGTGGTTCGCTCGCAGGTATCAGAAGGCGCCACCCTGTCGGATGGCGCAAAAACTGCTGTGGCCGAGTTCTACAGCAATCGCGGCCACTATCCAACGAATAATGGATCGGCCGGATTGGCAAAGAACACGAGTATCGCTGGCAGTTATGTCAGCGGAGTGAACGTCGCTTCGGGCGTCATTACTGCGACTTTCTCAAGCAGCGGTAGCCAGAAAGCAAACAGCAAGATCGATACGAAGGCATTCATATTGTCGCCAGTCGACTCAAATGGCGGCAGCATCGCTTGGACGTGCACCAAGAGCACGGTGGATCAAAAATATCTGCCGACCTCCTGCCGTAAGTAACAAGTTCCAAGCGTTGTTTGCAGCATGTTGTCGAAGGGCCGCCTTGCGCGGCCCTTCTTTTTTCCGGATAGGCTGACCCATGCGCCAGCGTTCCATCGCCATCCTCGCCACGGCCGCGTGCGCATGCGCCGCGTTGGCATTGGCCGCTTACTGGCCCGGCCTGCACGGCAGCTTCCTGTTCGACGACTTTGCGAACCTGCCGGCGCTGGGCAACAGCGGGCCAATCGACAACTGGCCGGCGTTCTGGCGCTACATCACCTCGGGTTTCAATGATCCGTTTGGACGCCCGCTGACGCTGTTGACCTTCCTGCTCGACGCGCACGACTGGCCGGCCGATCCTTTCCCGTTCAAGCGCACCAGCCTGATCCTGCACTTGGTGAACGGCGTGCTGCTCGCGCTATTGCTGGCGCGGCTTGGCCGCGCGCTGTATGCCGCTCCCCGCGATGCGACGGCAATGGCACCACGAGGCTCCGAACCAGCGCTCGCCGATGACCTGACCTGGCGCATCAAGTTGGCGGCGTTGCTTGGCGCGGCGCTGTGGCTGCTGCACCCGCTGCTGGTGTCCACCACCCTGTACATCGTGCAGCGCGAGGCGATGCTGCCCGCCACGTTCATCCTGCTTGGGTTGCTGGCCTGGCTGCATGGCCGGGAACGGCTGCGGGCAGGGCATCTACGCAGTGGTCTGACCTGGATCTGCGTCGGCTTGGGCGGCGGTACCCTGCTCGCGGTGCTGGCCAAGGCCAATGGCGCCCTGCTGCCGCTGTACGCACTGGCCATCGAAGCCACGGTGCTGACGCGCCATCCGTTTTCCGCGGCTGTAGCAAATCGTCATTCCCGCGGAAGCGGGAATCCAGTGGCTTTAACGGCGACGGCTGAAAAGCAAAAGCACTGGATTCCCGCTTATGCGGGAATGACGAGGGGGTGGATGGTTCAGGACGCCCCAAGGCGCGCTTACCGGCTCGCCATGTGGGTACTGGCAGTCATCCCAAGTCTTGCGATCGTGGGGTATGTGCTGTGGACTGCGGTGCGCGGCATTGCCAGCGGGGAGATGGGGGTACGCACCTGGACCATCGACCAGCGGCTGCTGACCGAGCCGCGCGTGCTATGGGATTACCTGTCCCTGCTGTGGCTGCCGCGGCCGTTTTCGCATGGCCTGTTCAATGACCAGTTCGTCGCTTCCACGTCGCTGTGGCACCCGGCGACGACGCTGCCGGCCCTGCTGGGTGTATTGCTGCTGATTGCCAGTGCGTGGTGGTTGCGCCGGCGTCACCCGGCGCTGGCGCTGGCGGTGCTGTTTTATTTTGCCGGCCAGTTGATCGAATCCAGCTCGCTGCCGCTGGAGTTGTATTTCGAACATCGCAACTACGTGCCGGCGCTGCTGATGTTCTGGCCGCTGGCGCTGTGGCTGGCGGACACGCGCCAGCTGGCTTGGCCCAAAATCGCGCTGATGCTCGCGTTGCCGCTGGGTCTTGCCGCGATGACCCACGCACGGGCCGAGCTGTGGGGCAATCCGCAGGCGCAATCCATGTTGTGGGCGCAGATCAACCCGCAATCGCCGCGCGCGCAGGCCAATGCAGCCCAGATCGAGATCGAGGCCGGCCAGCCGCAAGCCGCGCTGCGCCGCCTGCAGCCGCTGCTGGCGGCCGACCCGGCGCAGGCGCAACTGGCGTTCAACTGGATCGATGCGCGCTGCGCACTGGGTGAGGTGACACCCGCCGACATCGCCACGACGCGTGAGGCCATGCGCACCACGGCAAATCCGGGCGCGCTGCTGACAAGCTGGTTCACACGCAAGCTGCCCGAGGTGGCTGCCGGGCGCTGTCGCGGGCTGGCCCTAGCCGACATGGGCGGCTGGATCGATGCGGGCATGGACAATCCACGCCTCGCCGGCGCCGGGCGGCGCCAGGATCTCTGGTATGCGCGCGGACAACTGGCCTTGCTGCAGCACCAGCCCGATGCCGCCCTGGCCGATTTCAGCCGCGCGCTCGACCTCAACGTACGGGCTGCGATGGCGCTGCAGGGCGCGGTCACGCTTGGCGGCGCGGGCTACCCGGCGCAAGGCCTGCAACTGCTCGATCACTACGCGCAGGCGCACCGGAACACCACCGCCAAGCCCGCCTTCGGCATGCCGCGGCTGCATGCCTGGGTGCTGGCGCGCCAGGACTACTGGCCGCACGAGGTCGCCCACCTGCGCCACCAGCTCGAACTCGACGTAGCCAGCGGCAAGGCCAATACTGCGCGTTAGGCCATGTTTGATCGGAGGCAGCTCGTGCCAACCGTGCTAAGGATCGGCAGTTACCGTTTCTTCTTCTACGCGAACGAGCATGGCGAGCCTTGTCATATCCATGTACAGCGAGAGCGCATGCTGGCCGAGTTCTGGTTGGAACCTGTGGCCTTGGCACGCAGCAGCGGCTTCGCGGCCAGTGAACTGAAGAAGCTGGTAGGCTTGGTTTCAGCGCATCAAGCAACGTTCGTGGAGGCCTGGAATGAGTTCTTTGGCGTATAGGGTCGTTCCCCACGCAATAGACGTTCGCTGCACAAGCGATGAGCTCGTGGTCTCACTAAATGATGGGCGCGTTCTGTCGGTTCCACTGGCTTGGTTTCCGCGCCTTGCCAGCGCCACGCCCGAACAACTTGCCACGTTCGAGCTGCTCGGTGACGGCGAGGGCATTCATTGGCCAGCCGTCGACGAGGATGTTTCAGTGGTGGGCGTTCTGGAAGGTAGAGCATCTGTCGAGTATCGGGGTGTACGGGCCTGACAGCTCGCCGCGGCCGACCATCATCCCGCCACGCGGGCTGCCAATGGCTGAGTTCCGGCCTTTGATCCCTGACGCAAACACGGTCCCCTGATGCGCCCATTCTCCCTGCGTTCGTTATGGCCGCTATGTGTGTTGCTGGCGGCGTTTGCCGTCACCACGGCGGTGTACTGGCCAGGCCTCTACGGCGGCTTCCTGTTCGACGACTACCCCAACATCGTGGACAACCACGGCGTGCAAATTCGCGACGCCAGCGTGCCGTCGCTGACCCGTGCCGCGCTGTCCTCGCCCTCGAGCGAGTTCAAGCGCCCGCTGGCCTCGCTGAGCTTTGCCGCCAACTATCTGGCCACCGGCCTCGATCCTTATTGGATGAAGCTGACCAACCTGCTCATCCATCTGTTGAACGGCCTGTTGGTGTTTTTCCTGACCCGGCTGTTGTTGCGCAGCGCCGATCCCTGTTCTTTCGCGGGCGCCGATGGATGGACGTCATCCCCGACAGCGGGCGTCACGCGGCGCATTGGCGTCGTTGCGGCGCTGGTGGCCGGGGCGTGGATGCTGCTGCCGATCAACCTCACCGGCGTGCTGTACGTGGTGCAGCGCATGGAGAGCATGGCCAACGCGTTCGTGCTGCTGGGCCTGATCGGCTATGTCGCCAGCCGGCGCTATATGCTGGCGCCGATGCCTGCACCCGGCGCCGCGGCGGATCCGGCGTCGCCGGCCGCGGGTGACGAACCCCGGTTGGAGCATCGCCCGCCCGCACGGGACTCCCTGCGGTCGCGCGCGGTCTCCCACCGCGGCCGGAACGGCTTCATCGGATGTGTCGTGAGCATCATCCTGCCCACGGCCATCGGCGTGCTGGCGAAGGAAACGGCGGTGATGCTGCCCCTGTACGCCGTGCTGACCGAGTGGGCGCTGTTCCGCTTTAGCAGCGTTCCCCGTTGTGCAGCGCCTCACCTGCCCGCCGACATGGCACCACATCAGGACGCTGCAGCCGCGCCGGCACGCGTCGATCGCCGGCTCATCGGCTTGTTTGGCCTGGTGCTGGTGTTGCCTATCATCGTCGGCCTGGCCTGGCTGCTGCCCGGTTTGCTGCGCGCCAGCGCCTGGGCCACGCGCGACTTCACCATGGGCACGCGCCTGCTGAGCGAGGCGCGCATCGTCGCCGACTACATCGTGTGGACCCTGCTGCCGACGCCGCCGGCGCTGTCGTTCTACCACGACGATTTCAACGTCTCGACAGGCCTCTTCTCGCCATGGACCACGCTGGGCAGCATGCTGGTGCTCGCCGCGCTGGTGGCGTTTGCGCTGTGGATCCGCCGGCGCCGGCCGCTGGTGGCGCTGGGCATCGCGCTGTTCCTGGGTTGCCAGTTGCTCACCGGCACCATCCTGCCGCTGGAGCTGATCTACGAACACCGCAACTATTTCGCCAGCTACGGCCTGCTGCTGGCCATCGTGCCGCTGCTGGCCGCGCCGCCACCGCGCGGCTGGTCGCTGTCCGCGCTGGTGAGGAGCCACGGTGATACGCCCCCAGCGGCGGCGCCTCCTTCGCCGACGACTCTGCACACGCAAGTTGGCCCCGCAGCCGTGGCCGGGTCGCAGCACACCGCCGGGACGGCAACGTACCTCGATCAGGACGTCCAGACTTCCGCCGACACTGATGCGCAGGCCCTGCCCATGGCGCTGCCGCGCTACGTGCTGCTCGGCGGGCTGTTGTTGTTCTGGACCGCGCTCACCGGGGTGACCTCGTATGCGTGGGGCAACCCGCTGCTGCTGGCCGAGGACCTGGCCCAGCGCGCGCCCGACTCGCCGCGCGCGCAATACGAACTCGGACGCACCTACATCATCTACTCGCACTATGACCCGGCCTCGCCGTTCACGCGGCTGGCCTATGCGCCGCTGGAACGCTCCGCCGCGCTGCCCGACTCCTCGATCCTTCCCGAGCAGGCGCTGATCTTCATGAACGCGCGCATGCACCTGCCGCTCAAGGATGCCTGGTGGGACAGCATGATCGCCAAGCTCAAGGCGCACCCGCTGGGTGTGCAGGACGAAAGCTCGCTGAGCGCGCTCACCCAGTGCGCGCGCAGCGGCGGCTGCGACCTGCCCAAGGCCCGCATGATGGAAGCCTTCATGGCCGCGCTCTCGCATCCCCGCCCCGGGCCGCGATTGCTGGCGACCTATGGCGACTATGCCTGGAACGTGCTGGATGACCATGCCCTGGGTCTGCGCATGACCGAGGACGCGGTCAAGACCAGCCCCGACGAGCCGGCCTACCAGATCACCCTGATCCGCATGCTGGTGGTGCAAGGACGGATCGAGGAAGCGCGCCAGGCCCTGCAACGCCTCGCCACCCTGAACATCGGCGGCCGCCTCAACGGCAGCCTCGACGAACTCCGCCACCTGATCGACCAGGGCTGAGCCGCTTCCCGCCGCCGAGTGTCAGTCTTGGTGCGTCATCCCCTCCCGGTGTCACTCTTTCCCGGCGTCATTCCCGCGAAAGCGGGAATGACGCCGGGGGGTTGCGGTCCAGGGCGAGACAATCGGGGTCAGCCGCCACTTTTGAGTCCATGCCGCACGCGACAGTCGCCCAGCCTTGCGGCGCAACGTGTTGGGTGTCGAGGGACGGATTTAGTCAGGACAGCAGTGCGCGAAAGCGGGAATGACGGGGATGGGATATCGCGGGAGCAACGAAACGTGGGGTGGCGAAGCCTTGCTGAAGCCGTCCCGGACCGGTGCGAGGGCGGGGATCCAGTGACCCATGGCCGCTGTCGCCATTCCCTCGGGATCAGCGGGTGTAGCGGATGGCCAGGGCGGTGATCGAGGCGGCGCCGGCATCGGTGGCGGTGCCTTGCATCTGGCCGCCGGCGGGATTGAAGCTGACTCCGGCGTTGCCGGGCAGGCTGACGTCCTCGATCACCAGGGCGTTCGCGCCCAGGCCTTTCGCCGTGGCGGTCAATTGCGCGACCAGTTGGCTGCGGGTGGCCACGCCGGTGGGATCCACCAGGTGCAGGCGGGCAATGGATTCGAAGGCGGCCGTGGGCCGGGCGCTCAGCACGTCCACGGTCTGCGTCGGCGCGTAGTGGTTGGTGGTGAGCTGCTGCACCGACGGCGCGGCCAGGTTGGCCGTGGTGGCGCAGGCGCCCAGGGCCAGCAGCAGGGCGGCGGCGCAGGTGAGGCGCAGCGGACGCCAGGCGTGACGCCAACCGGCAGCGTGAACACCATGCCCCGCCCGCTCGTACATGTTTCTCTCGCTCATCTGTGCATCACCGCTCAACGCCGTGGTCGCGAGCGGACAATATAGCGGAGGCCGCGCGTGAGCGTGGCGCGCCAGCCACCATCGCGCAGCAATTCGCGGAAGCGCGCGCGGTCGCTGGCGTGGAACGGGCCGCTGAGCTTGCGCCACAGGCTGCTTGGCCGGGGAATGCCGCCGGGCAGCGGCGCCGGCCCCCTGGCCGGCCGGCGTTGCAGGTACGAAGCATAGGCCAGGACCGGGCCGATGCCGCGCGGCAAGCCGGCCCAGTACGGCCGCACGCTGCGCGCATGGTCGGCGGCGCTGTCGCCGGCGCGCAGCATGCTGGCGGCATTCACCCGATACCAGAACAGCGGCTCGGGCACGAGCTGCAGGTCGGCGCCGGCCAGCGAGGCCTTGGCGAAGAATTCCCAATCCTCGTGGCCAAGGCCGTAGTCCTCGGTGAACCCGCCCAGTTCGAGGAAGCTGCGGCGCCGGACCAGCGCGTTGGCGTCGCCAAACACGTTGCGGAACACGCCCAGGCCCTGCGCATTGCCGAGCGGGATCCACAGCTGGCGGCTGGCCGGTGGCGGGCTGCCGGCATTGTCGGTGTCGGCAAACACGTCGCTCACCGTGGTCAGGATGTCCGCTCCGGTACGTCGGGCCACGGCCGCAAAGACGGCCAATTCATCCGGCTTGGCCAGGTTGTCGTCATCCATGAACAAGACATAGTCGCCATCGGCGTGGCGCGCGGCGGCGTTGCGCGCGGCGCCGAGATAGGCATTGGCCTGGCGCACCAGTTTCCAGCCGCGCTGCGCGAACTCCGTGCCCAGGCTGTCCAGATAGGCCTGCGCCGCCGCCGACGGGCTGCCGTCGTCGACCAGCACCACGTTGAAGTGCGCGTAGGTCTGCCGGCGCAGCGAGTCCAGCGCCTGGGCCAGCAGTGCCTGGCGATCGTAGTGCACCAGGCAGACGCTGATGGTCGGCCACGGCACCTCATCCGACACCGGCGCGACCACCGGCACTTCCGCGAGCAGGCCAGCTTGCAGGGCGAGCCAGCGCTCGCGGGTGAGCGCGGCGGAGACGGCGGGCCGCGGCGGCACGTAGGACTTGCCTTCCAAGGCCAGCAGGCTGGCCGCCAGCGCGGCCGGGCTGGGCTGGAACAAGGCGCGCGGCCGGTCTTCCGGGTGCACCAGCTCGGCAATGCCGCCGACGTCGGCGGCGATGAACGGGATGCGCTTGAGCACGCACTCCAGCACGGTGTACGGCGAGTTTTCCACCAGCGAGGCAATGACAGCGACGCGGCCACGCTGCTGTAGGTAGGCCAGGGCCTGGTCGCGGTCATAGTCGGTAAGCAGGCGCAACGGCCGCGGCCAGGCGCCGAGCCGGTGGCGGATGGTGGCCAGGGAATCGAACTGCGACGTGGCGATGGCCTTGCCGAGGAAGGTGATCTGTACCCCCTCGCGCACCGCTAGCGGCATCTGGCGCAAGGCTTCCAGGAACACCAGCAAGCCCTTGCGCCGCTCCAGCCGGCCAAAGAACACCCATTCGGTGATCGCGGTGTCCGCAGCGCCGTTCGCCGCCGAATCGGCAGCGGCGGGCGCCTCGGGCATCAGGTTCTGCACCACATGCGCCGGGGCGCTCCAGCGCCAGCCGCGCTCGCGCATCCAGTCCAGCATGTACTGGCTGGGGCTGACCAGGGCATCGGCCAGCTCCACGCAGCGCCGCTCCAGGAACTCCAGCAGCAGGTCGTCGAACTGCTGCGGCAGGTGGTGGTTGCCCGAGTCGGCCCAGGTCGTGGAGCTGTGCGTGACCACGACCAGGCGCAGGGCGGCAAAGTCCAGCCCCATGCGCTTGGCCTGCAGCGCGTAGTACGCCTCGCCTTTCCACTCCGGGAAATACGCCAGGTCGTAGTCGCCCTGATTCTGCTTCAGCCACAAGTAGACGCGATACGCGCGCCAGGCGTGATGCGGCGCATCCAGCAGCGGCTCGCCGCGCTCGAGCCAGGTGGGGATGAAGCGGATGCCGAGCGCCGCGTAATGCGCCGTCCAGCGCGCGATGTCGCCGCCGTCCTCGCTGTGGCCCCCCAGGGTATAGAGGATGGTGACCGCGCGCCCCGCCCCGGCCAGGGTCTGCGCCAGGGCGGCGAATGCGGTGCCGATACCGCCGTTGCGGATGGGCCCCAGGATGTCCGGGGTGACGATCAGCACGCGCGGCCCAGTGGCCCGCGCGAACGCGGCATCGAGCGCGGCGACAGCTGCCGTCGGCGCCACGACTACCGTCGGCTTGCTGGCCACTGCAATGACCGGTGCCGTGGCCGGCGCGGACAGCTGGACGGCCGCCGGGGTGACCTGTTGCTGCGGCAGCGGCCGGCCCAGCAGGCGCCGCGCCAGCCGGCTGAGACCGCGCACCGGCCGGGTGATGCGCCAGGAATGCGAGGCGTAGATCTTGACCAGTTCCTCGGCGATGCGGGTGCGCTCGGCGTCCAGCCGCGCCAGTTGCACGCCAAGGCGCTCATGCTCCTCGCGCAACCAGGCGTTGCCGCGCTGCATGGCCTTGAGCTCGCTCGAGTGACGCTCCAGGTTTTCCTGCAGGTCGGCATTGCCGGCCACCAGGCCGCGGCGCTCGTCGTCGCACCACTGCAGGGTGCGTTGCAGTTCGATGCCACGCAGGCGCGCGGTGCGCAGCACGCTGCCGCTGGACGCGCCCAACGCATCGGCCTCGGCCATCGCCCCGGCCACGGCATCCAGCGCCGCCGTGTCGACACCGCCATCGTCGGCAAATGCCGCGACGACCTGGTCCAGCCACGTCTGCAATCGGACCGGGACGTCCATGGCGGCGCCGCCGCCGCGGCCATGGCGCAGCGTGGGTTCCAGGAAGGCATCGATCGCCGGCGCCGCCGCTTCCGGCGCGACCGGCCAGGCCAGGTCCAGCACGTCGGCAATGCGCGCGACTTCCGGACGCCAGCCGCGCAGCAGCTCGGCATAACGCACGACGACGCGCGGCAGCGTGCGCGTGGCGGCCTCGGCCTCCAACAGGTGGCGCAGCCAGATCCAGGCAACCTGGGCGGCCGGCAACTGGTCGCGCTTGGCCAGCGATGCCATGACCTCGGCCGGATCGCGTACCACCAGCACGGCGCGCGGCGCAAAGCCGGCCGTACCCAACCAGGGCAGCCAGGCCGGCAGCAGCCGGCACATGCGCGGATCCTTGATCCCGGCCAGCGGCGACGCGCCGAAGTCGCGCTGCACGATGGCCCGCAGCTTGGGCACGACGTCGGCAACGATGGCGCTGTCCGACCAGCCCGCGGGCAGCGGCAGGGGATCGTCCCACTGCGAGCCCAGCCCCTCCAGCAGATCCTGGTCGAGCTGCCAGATGTCGGCGTGCTCGAAGAAGCCCTTCGGGTTGTCCTCGGCGGCGTCGATCAGACGCGTGCTGAAATCCACGCCAAGCTCGGCCAGGGTACCGGCCAGCGCCGAGGTGCCGCTGCGGTGCATGCCCAGCACCAGGATCAGCGGCTGGCCGGCCATGGCTGCTTGCGTGCTCATGGCGCCACCGTAGCTTGGTCCGCGCCTGCCGGCCATGGCGCGACTTCCGCGACCGCGGCCAGGGCCAAGCCATGACGCTCGATGCAGGCATCGAGTACCGGATGCGCAACGTGCAGCAGCTGCCGCGGCGCGCACTGTAAGGCCAGCCGCGCCAGCACCGCGCAGTGGTCGTTCAAGTCCAGGTCGCCGGCTGGCAGCGCCACGTAGTCCGCGCCAATCGCGCGCGCGCGCTGCGCCGTGGCCGGGGCATCATCGACGTCGACGATGGCCAGTGGCCGCGCGCAGGCAGCGAGTGCTTCCGCGCCAAGCGCGTCGAGGTCGCCGCCCATGAACAGCATGCAGGCATAGCCGCTGCGCAGCTGGCGCCGCGCCGCCGCGTAGCGCTGCCCGACGTAGCGCATGTCCCAGGGGATGACGTAGTGCTCGAGCGCGGCATCGTCGGCGCCCAGCGCCGCCAACGCCGGCTCGAACTCGGCCAGCGCGCGAACCTCCGCGCGCGCCCACTCCGGCAACGGTCCATGCGCGGGCTGCCCGCCTGCGCCGCCGGCGGCAAACTCGCGCGGCGAGCGCGCACTGATGCGCGCGGGAAACGCGCGGCGCGCGACTCCGAACAACAGCGCCTGCAGCCGCTCGCGCCAGGACGCCGGCAGGCGTTGGACCACGGCGCGGTCGCTCCAGCGGTAGGCGCTGCGGATCATGCGGTAGACGATGGCCGGGTGCTCACTCACGGGGACGGCTCACAAGGTATCGAAAAACGCCGACGGCCGGACGATGGCCGCATGGCTCTGGTGGGCCAGGTTGAGCGAACCCTCCGCCTTGCGCCGCTCCAGGCGGAAGGTGTGCTCCACCGCATGGTGCACGCAGCCGGCGGCAATGGTCTCGCAGTTCCAGTGCCAGTCCTCGAAGCCGAAGCCGCTCTCGCCCACCCGCGCCACCACGTATGGGCAGCGCGCGAACACCTCGCGCCGCGCCACGCTGCAGGCGTTCCAGTGGTTGAGCGAGACCAGGGTCTCGGGCAGGAAGTGCGGATCGTCCTGGTCCAACTGCTCCCAATAGGCGTTCCAGGTGCCGAAGGCAATCATCAGCCGCGGATGGGCGATGCTGGACCGGCCCCGCGTGCGGATGCAGTCCACCGCCGCGACCAGCCAGTTCGCGCTGAACAGGTCGTCGCCGTCGAGGATGGCGATGAACTCCCCGCGAGCATGCTCGATGGCATGGTTGCGGCACAGCGACAGGTCGGACAAGGTGACGTGATGCAGCGTGTCGCTGGCACGCAAGGCAGGATGCGTGGTGATCGCCGCCTCGGTTTCCGGGTCGCCGCCATCCAGGGTCATCACCAGCTCGACCTGCAGGCCGCGTGCCTCGGCAAAACGGCGCATGCGCTCGATCGCATGCAGCGTGGCCACCGCCATCTGCCGCTCGCGATGGAAGGTGACCACCGCGCTGATCATGTCGGGCACACCTGCTTCCGGGGACATGCGATCTCCTCCACTCCCACCGCTCTCCGCCACTCCCTGCGCAGATGCCGCGGGGTACTCAGCCGCGGGTCACGTCGACGATGCGCCCGTGTTCCAGCTTGACCCGGACGTTGCACAGCTTCTCGATGACCGCGGCGTTGTGCGAGGCGATCACCAGGATGCTGGCCTTGCTCACCATCTGCATCAGCCGGTTCTCCGCCTTCTTGACGAAATCCGCATCGCCCACGCTCAGCCACTCGTCCATCAGCAGGATGTCCGGGCTGACGCAGGTGACGATGGAGAACGCCAGGCGCAGCACCATGCCGCTGGAATACGTGCGCACCGGCATGGCCAGGAAATCGCCCAGTTCGGAAAACGCCTCGACATCCGGCGTAATGCGCTTGATCTCCTTGCGCGTCAGGCCGAGGATCAGGCCGCGCAGCAGGATGTTGTCGTAGCCGGTCGCCTCGTGGTCCATGCCCAGGCTGACGTCGATCAGGCTGGTGACACTGCCCTCGACGTATAGACGTCCGGCCGTGGGCTCGAACACGCCGGCCAGCACACGCAGCAGGCTGCTCTTGCCCGCGCCGTTGTGCCCGATGAGCCCCACGCGGTCGCCCGACTCGATGCGCAGGTTGATGTTGCGCAGTGCGTTGACTACGGTGATCTTGCGGCTGTCCGAGGCGATCTTGCCGCCGGTTGCGGTGGCCATGACCATCTGCTTGAGCGAACGGTTGCCAAGCCCGTAGATGGGCAGGTCCAGGTTGCAGTTTTCCAGCCGGATCAACGCCATGTCAGACCCAGAACGCGATGCGCTGGCGATAGCGCGCGAGCAGCGGGATGGCGAGCGCGTAGAGGACCACGGTGATGCCCGCCACGCCGAGGTACACCTTCGCGCCCGGCACGTAGCCGTAGATCGGCGCCCGCACCACTTCGATTAGCAGGTACAGCGGGTTGTAGTTGGCAATGAAGATACGCGAGCCCAGCAACTCCGGCTTCCACAGGATCGGCGTCAGGAAAAACGACAACTGCACCACGCTGGCGACGATCTGCTGCATGTCGCGGAAACGCGCGCAGAAGATGCCGAGGATCATTGCCACCGGCACGGCTGCCACCACGACCATCAGCACGCCGGGCAGCGCCAGCAGCCACAACCAGCGCGGCGGAATATCCAGGTAAATGGCAAACGGCACGAAGGCGATGATGTTGTGGAAGAAGATGATGACGTTGCGGTACACCATCTGGTAGACGTACATGCTCATCGGCAGGCGCACCGAGCGGATCATGTTGTCCGATCCGGTAAAGGTTGCGCAGCCTTCCAACAGCAGGTTGGAGATGAGGCCCCAGGCAATCAGGCCCAGCGCCAGGTAGGGGATGAAGTCGCGCGCGTCGAACTTCAGCAGCGCGGCATACAGCGGCCCCATGCCGGCGATGGTCACGATCATGGTCAGCGTGATCCACAGCGGCCCCAGCAGCGAACGCCGGTAACGCTGGCGGATGTCCTGCCAGGCCAGCGCCGACCAGACCGGATACTTGCGGATGCCCTCGACGATGTCGGCGAGCGCCGGGTGGCCGCGCACGGCACCGGTGCGCAGCGTGCGACTTTCCATCACGACCGCCATGGCGACCCCACGGCCTGGGCAATCCATGTGGGAGCCCGCTCGCGGGCGATGCCCTTCGACCCATGACCGGAAAGCATCGCCCGCAAGCGGGCTCCCACGATCACCTTGCCAGCCGGGAGGATCCTGCCGCGCACGGGCCTAGGCGAGGACCGCAGTGAGTTCACGCTGCAGGTCCGCCAGGTCTTCCACCCCGACCGACAGGCGGATCAAGCCGTCGCTGATGCCGAGCCGCCGGCGCACGGCTGGCGGCACGGAAGCATGGGTCATGATTGCCGGCAGTTCGATCAGGCTTTCCACGCCGCCCAGGGATTCGGCCAGGGAGAACAGCTCACAGCGCTCCAGCACCTTGCGCGCGCGCTTCAGCCCACCCTTGACCTCGATCGTGACCAGGCCACCGAAGCCATGCATCTGCCGCTTGGCCAGCGCGTGCTGTGGATGGCTCTTGAGGCCGGGGTAGATCACGCGTGAAAGCGTGTCGTCGCGCTCCAGCCACTGGGCCAGCGCCAGCGCGTTGGCGCAGTGCGCCTGCATGCGCAGGTGCAGCGTCTTCAGGCCGCGCATGGCCAGGAACGCGTCGAACGGGCCGGCAATGCCGCCCACCGAGTTCTGCAGGAAGGCCATGCGCTCGGCGAGCTCTTCGTTGGCCACGACGGCCACGCCGCCCACCATGTCCGAATGCCCGTTGATGAACTTGGTGGCCGAATGCACCACGATGTCCGCGCCGAGTTCCAGCGGGCGCTGCACCATCGGCGAGGCGAAGGTGTTGTCCACCGCGAGCAGCAGGCCATGCTTGGCGGCAAACTTCGCCACCTTGGCCAGGTCGACCAGCTTGAGCAGCGGATTGGTGGGCGTCTCCGCCCAGATCATGCGCGTGTTCGGTTTCAGCGCCGCCTTCAGCGCCGCGGCGTCGTTCAAGTCGACGAAACTGAAATCCAGCCCCGCCGAACGCCGGCGCACGCGCTCGAACAGGCGGTAGCTGCCGCCATAGAGATCGTCCATGGCGATCACGTGGCTGCCGCTGTCCAGCAGTTCGAGCACGGTGGAAATCGCCGCCATGCCGGAGCCAAAGGCAAAGCCGGCCACGCCGCTTTCCAGGCTGGCCACGCAGCGCTCGTAGGCCATGCGCGTCGGGTTTTGCGTGCGCGAATACTCGTAGCCCTTGTGCTTGCCCGGGCTCTGCTGCACGTAGGTGGAGGTGGCGTAGATCGGGGTCATGATCGCGCCGGTGGCGGGATCGGGATGCTGCCCGGCATGGATGGCCCGCGTACCCAGCCCGCGCCGGTCGAGCTTCGTGTCATTGGTCATGGTCGACTCTCTCTCCAGTCTTCGTCGTGGGCATACACGGCGGCATCCAGCCCGGCATTCTACCTGCTAACACCCACGCTGCCGATCCTCCGCCGGCCCCGACGCATTCACCTGGGCGTCATCGACGGCGCAGCGCCCTGCTTTCCTTTCCCGCCGTGTATGGATTCCCAGCGATTGCCAGTGGCAGCGGGGCAGGTCCCGGAGCCCGCACTCAGGCTGGGCTCAAGCGGGAGCGGTTATACAAGGGCGACATCCGGCTGCGCAGGCGCCGGATCGACCGCATAATGGGCCGGCCCGCCCCGGCGGCACACCCGACACAACCCACACCCCATCCGGAGCCTCGATGACCAGCCCTTCCGCTCAGCCGCAAACCATGCTGGTGACCGGCGGCGCAGGCTTCATCGGCGCGAACTTCGTGCTGCAGGCGGTGGCCGAAGCCTGGCGCGTGGTCAACCTGGACAAGCTGACCTACGCCGGCAACCTGAACTCGCTGGCTGCGCTGCGCGGCAACGCCAACCATGTCTTCGTGCGGGGCGACATCGGCGACCGCGCCCTGGTGGCGCAGACACTGACGCACTTCCAGCCGTCGGCCATCGTCCACCTTGCCGCCGAATCGCACGTGGACCGCTCGATCGACGGCCCGGCCGCGTTCGTCGAGACCAACGTCAACGGCACCCTGGCCCTGCTGGAATGCGCGCGCGACTATTGGCGCGCGCTGCCGCCGGCCGCGCGCGACGCGTTCCGCTTCCTGCAGGTCTCCACCGACGAGGTGTACGGTTCGCTGGGCGCGGACGGCCGCTTCACCGAGGCCACGGCGTATGCGCCCAATTCGCCGTACTCGGCTTCCAAGGCCGCCGCCGACCACCTGGTGCGCGCCTTCCACCGCACCTACGGTCTGCCCACCCTGACCACCAACTGCTCGAACAACTATGGACCCTACCAGTTCCCGGAGAAGCTCATCCCGCTGGTCATCCACAAGGCGCTGGCCGGTGCACCACTGCCGGTATACGGCGACGGCCGGCAGGTGCGCGACTGGCTGTTCGTCGGCGACCATTGCCGCGCCCTGCGCCGGGTACTCGAGGCCGGCCAGCCCGGTGCGCACTACAACATCGGCGGCGACGCCGAGCGCGAGAATCTGGCCGTGGTGCGCGCGATCTGCGCCATGCTCGACGCGCGCCGCCCTCCCCCGAACGGCGAGCCGCGCGAATCGCTGATCCGCTTCGTCGCCGACCGCCCCGGCCACGACCGCCGCTACGCCATCGACGCCAGCCGCCTGCAGGCCGAGCTGGGCTGGCAGCCGCAGGAGGATTTCGACTCCGGCATCGCCCGCACGGTGGACTGGTACCTGGCCAACACCGAGTGGAGCCATCAGGTGCTCGACGGCAGCTACCGCCTGGAGCGGCTGGGCGTACCGGAGCTGCAGGCATGAGCACGCGCCGCAAGGGCATCATCCTGGCCGGCGGCAGCGGTACGCGCCTGCACCCGATCACCCGCGCAGTGAGCAAACAGCTGCTGCCGGTGTACGACAAGCCGATGGTCTACTACCCCCTGGGCACGCTGATGCTGGCCCGCATCCGCGAGGTGCTGGTCATCACCACGCCGCACGAGCAGGCCATGTTCCAGCGCCTGCTTGGCGACGGCGCGCAATGGGGCATGCACATCGAATACGCCGTGCAGCCGGCGCCGGAGGGCCTGGCCCAGGCCTTCGTCATCGGCCGGGAGTTCCTGGCTGGCGGGCCGAGCTGCCTGATCCTTGGCGACAACATCTTCTATGGCGTCGGCCTCACCGGCCTGCTCAACCGGGCGGATGCGCGCCGCGACGGCGCCACGGTGTTCGGCTACTGGGTCAAGGATCCCGAACGCTACGGCGTGGTCGAATTCGCCGCCGACGGCAGCGTGCTTGGCCTGGAGGAAAAACCGGCGCAGCCCAAATCGCACTACGCGGTCACCGGCCTGTATTTCTACGACGGGCGCGCCTGCGACTTCGCCGCGGACCTGCAGCCTTCGGCGCGCGGCGAGCTGGAAATCACCGACCTCAACCGTTGCTACCTCGATGCCCACGCCTTGCAGGTGGAACAGCTCGGTCGCGGCTTTGCCTGGCTCGATACCGGCACCCACGAGTCGCTGATGGCGGCCGGCAACTACATCCAGACCATCGAGAACCGCCAGGGCCTGAAGGTGTGCTGCCCGGAGGAAATCGCCTGGGGCAACGGCTGGATCGATGCCGGGCAACTGCTGCGCCTGGCGGCGCCGCTGGCCAGGACCGGCTACGGCCAATACCTGCAGCAGTTGGTCGGCCACGGCGGCATGCGATGAAGCTGGTGCCGACCTCCCTGCCCGGCACGCTCATCATCGAGCCCAAGGTGTTCGGCGATGCCCGCGGCTTTTTCTACGAGAGCTGGAACCAGGCTGCCTGGGTCGAGGCCGGCATCTACGCCGCCTTCGTGCAAGGCAACATTTCGCGCTCCACGCGCGGCGTGCTGCGCGGCCTGCATTACCAATGGCCCCATCCCCAGGGCAAGCTGGTGAGCGTGCTGGAAGGCGAGGTCTACGACGTCGCGGTGGACATCCGCCACGGCTCGCCGACCTTTGGCCAGGCCACGGCAGCCATGCTCACCGCCACCAACCATCGCCACTTCTGGATCCCCGAAGGTTTTGCCCACGGCTTTTGCGTGGTCTCGGACTTCGCCACCCTCGCCTACCAGTGCACGGCGGCCTACGACGCCAAAGCCGACGCCGGCATCCGCTGGAACGATGCGGCGCTGGCCATCGACTGGCCGGTGAGCGAGCCGCTGCTCTCGGACAAGGATCGCCAGGCGCCGTTGCTGGCAGACGTTCCGCCCGAGCGGCTGCCCGCCTTCGGGAGCCAAGCGCCACTGACATGAGGATCCTGCTGACCGGCGCGAATGGCCAGCTGGGGCGCAGCTTCCTCGCGGCCACCGCGGCTGCCACCGATGCCGAATGGATCGCCGCCAGCCGCGACGGCCGGCTCACGGGTGGCGGCCACGGCATTGCCGCCGACCTCGCCGAACCGGCCTCGATCGTCGCCGCGCTCGATCGGGTGCAGCCGGCGGTTATCGTCAATACGGCCGCCTATACGGCCGTCGACCAGGCTGAGCAGGAGGAAGACCTGGCCACCCGCATCAACGGTGACGCGGTCGGCTGCATGGCCCGCTGGGCCGCGGCCCACGATGCCCTGCTGGTGCATTTTTCCACCGACTACGTATTTGCCGGCAGCCAGGCCACGCCTTACCTGCCGGACGCGCCGACCGCCCCGCTCAATGCCTACGGGCGCAGCAAGCTGGCCGGCGAGCAGGCGGTACGCGCCAGCGGCGCACCGCACCTGATCCTGCGCAGCGGCTGGGTATACGCCGCGCACGGCCGCAACTTCCTGCGCACGATGCTGCGGCTGGGCGGCGAGCGCGGGGAGCTGCGCGTGGTCGACGACCAGCATGGCGCGCCAACCGACACCACGCTGATTGCCCAGGCCAGCCTCGCCGCGCTCGAGCGCTGGCGGCAGGCCGACTCGGCCACGCGCCGCCGACTCGCCGGCACCTGTCACCTGGTGGCCAGCGGCGCGACGACCTGGTATGGCTTTGCCTGCGCAATCTTCGCCGAGGCGCAGGCCCTGGGCCTGATCGCCCGCGTGCCGCACGTGCTGCCCATCGCCAGCGCCAGCTACCCCACGCCGGCGCGGCGGCCAGCCTGGTCGCTGCTGGACAACCGCAGCTTCCAGCAGCGCTTTGCCTACCCCCTGCCCGACTGGCGGCAACGCCTGCCTGCAGTACTGAGCATGCTGCGCGCTACCATGGCCCCCCATGAACACTAGGGAAACTTCCACCAAGCTACAAACCCGCGGGGGTGCTACACCATGTTGATCCCGCTAATCCTGAGTGGCGGCAGCGGCACGCGGCTGTGGCCGGTATCGCGCAAGCACCTGCCCAAGCAGTTCCTGCAGCTGGCCGGCACGACCACCTTGTTCCAGCAAACGCTGGAACGTACCCGGCAACTGCCGGACGTGGCTCCGCCCATCGTGGTGGCCAACGAAGGCCACCGCTTCCTCGCCGCCGACCAGTTGCTCGAAGCCGGCATCGGTGGGGCAACCATCCTGCTCGAGCCAGTCGGCCGCAACACGGCGCCGGCGATCGCGCTCGGCGCGCTGGAGGCGCTGGCGCGCGATCCCGAAGCCGTGCTGCTGGTGTTGCCAGCCGACCACCTGGTCGGCGACCCGCAAGCATTTGCCGATGCCGTCGTGCGTGCGTTGCCGCTGGCCGCGCAAGGCTGGTTGGTGACCTTCGGTATCCGGCCCGACCGCGCCGAGACCGGTTTTGGCTACATCCGTCGCGGCGATGGCCTTCCCGCGGGCGGCTATCAAGTGGCGCGTTTCGTGGAAAAGCCCGACCTCGCCACCGCCGAAGCCTATCTCGCCGACGGTGGCTACGACTGGAACTCCGGCATGTTCCTGTTCAAGGCCGCGCGCTACCTCGAGGAACTGGCCGAACATGCACCGGCCATGCTTGCGGCGGTGCGGCGCGCGCATGCCAGCGTGAAGTCGGACCTGGACTTCGTACGCATCGACCCCGATGCCTTTGCCCAAGTGCCCGGCGACTCGATCGACTATGCGGTGATGGAACGCACGCGGCGCGCGGCCGTGGTGCCGATGCAATGTGCATGGAGCGACATCGGCTCATGGGCCGCGCTGTGGCAGAGCGGCGGCAAGGACGCGCAGGGCAACCTCATGGTCGGCGACACGCTGGCCATCGACACCGGCAACAGCCTGCTGCGCTCGCATGAGCGCCACCTGCTTGCCGTGGTCGGCATGCAGGACGTGATCGTGGTCAGCACCGCCGACGCCACCCTGGTCGCCCACCGCGATGCCGCCCAGGACGTGCGCAAGGTGGTCGAGCGGCTCAAGGCCGCCGGGCGCAGTGAATACGAGCTGCACCGGTTGGTGCACCGGCCCTGGGGCACCTACGACTCGCTGGAGCAGGGCCCGCGCTTCCAGGTCAAGCGCATCGTGGTCAAACCCGGCGCCTCGCTCAGCCTGCAGAAGCACCACCATCGCGCCGAACACTGGATCGTGGTTTCCGGCACCGCCGAGGTGACCTGTGACGACAAGGTTTTCCTGCTGCAGGAAAACCAGAGCACCTACATCCCGCTCGGCAGCAGGCACCGCCTGCGCAATCCCGGCAAGCTGCCGCTGGAGCTCATCGAGGTGCAGTCCGGCAGCTATCTCGGCGAGGACGACATCGTGCGCTACGACGACGCCTACGGCCGCGCCTGAGTCCGGCAGTCGACGTCCCGGAGCGGCGTCCGACTCCGGTCCGAATTCAACCCGAGCACACGGCAAATTCGAGATCGCTGCCGTGCCGCCCGCCCGGTTCGGGGTCAGCCGCGCGTGTCGCTGCCCGGCGCGCCGGGCGCCGGCTGTTCGAGTTGCGGCGCTGGGATTTCCGTGCCGTCGCTCTTGTCGCCCAGCAGGCGCTTCACGACAACGTAGAACAACGGGACCAGCATGATCCCCAGCACGGTCGCGCCCAACATGCCGCCGACCACGCCAGTGCCGATCGCGCGACGGCTGTTGGCGCCCGCTCCGGTGGAAATGGCGAGCGGCAGCACGCCGAGGATGAACGCAATCGATGTCATCAGGATCGGGCGCAGGCGGATGCGGCAGGCTTCCAGCGTCGCCGCGACCAGTCCCTCGCCCTCCTTTTGCAGATCCACGGCGAATTGCACGATCAGGATCGCATTCTTCACCGACAAGCCGATGACCGCGATCAATCCGATCTTGAAATACACGTCATCGTCCAGGCCGCGGACGCTGGTGAGGAGCACCGAGCCAAGCACGCCAAGCGGTATCACCAGCATCACCGCCACCGGGATCGTCCAGCTTTCATACAGTGCGCACAGGCACAGGAACACCACGAGAATCGACAAACCGAACAATAGCGGCGCCTGGGCACCGGACACGATTTCCTGCAGCGACTGGCCCGACCATTCGTAGCCAAAACTCGTCGACAGGTTCTTGGCGACCAAATCCTGCATCGCGCTGATGGCGTCGCCCGAGCTATAGCCACGCGCCGGGGTACCGGTGATGGCGATCGAACCCACGCCGTTGTAGCGGGCCAGGGCCGGCGGGGCCAGCGCCCAATGGGTGCTGACCACGCTGGACAGCGGAACCATCGCGCCGGTCGAGGACCTGGAATAGAAATCGCCGATGTTGGCGGGGTTCAGCCGGAACTGTGCATCGGCCTGCATCTGCACGCGCAGCACGCGGCCGGCGGAGTAGAAGTCGTTGACGAACACCGGCGCGAGCATCAACTTGATCGCGTTGTACACGTCGGTGACCGACAGCCCCATCGACTGAGCCTCGACGCGGTTCACCTGCATGTCCACCGTCGGCGCATCCTCGATGCCGTTGACGTGCACGTTCGCCAGGCGCGGCTCGGCGCGTGCCGCGGCGATCAACTTGTCCTTGGCCTCGACCAGCGCCTGGTGGCCGAGGCCGCCGCGGTCCTCCAGCTCGAAATCGAAACCGGAGAACTGCCCCAGCCCCCGGATCACCGGACGATTCAGCGCAATGACCTGCGCGTCGCGAATGTGCGCGAATTGCCGGTTGAATTCGTCGATGAGCTGGCTGGCACTCTCGGCGCGTTCGCTCCAGTCCTTCAGGTGGATGAAGATCATGGCGACGTTTTCGCCGTTGCCGACGAAACTGAAGCCGCCCATGTCGAAAACGTTCTGCACCGCCGGATTCTTGCCCACGATGCCCTCGACCTGCTTCATCACCGCCAGCGTGCGGTCGGCCGTGGAGCCCGGCGGCAGCTGGATCGTGGTGAACACCTCGCCCTGGTCTTCCTCCGGCACGAAACTCGATGGCAAGTGCGCCAGCAGCAGGATGGCCACCACGACCGCGACGCCATAGCCGACCATCCAGCGGCGTGTATGGCGCACTGCCTTGCCGAGCCGGGCGAGATATTTTCCGGCCACGCTTTCGTAGCCGTTGTTGAAGGCGCGCAGCAGGCGGTTGGCGTGCTCGTGCTCAGGGCGCAGGATGCTGGCGCACAGTGCGGGCGTGAAGGTCAAGGCCATCAGGGCCGAGAGCAGCATCGAGACCGCGATGGTCACCGAGAACTGCCGATAGATCGCGCCGACGCTGCCCGGCATCAGCGCAGCCGGCACGAACACCGAAGCGAGCACGGTGGTGACGGCGACGATGGCGCCGGTGATCTGGGTCATGCCCTTGCGCGTGGCTTCCTTGGCGGGCAGGCCTTCCTCGCGCATGATGCGCTCGACGTTCTCGACCACGACGATCGCGTCATCGACCACGATGCCGATCGCCAGCACCAGCCCGAACAAGGTGAGCACGTTGATCGAGAACCCGAACGCGTACAGGCCGAGGAAGGCGCCGGTCAGCGCCACCGGCACCACCAGCATCGGAATCAGGGTGGCGCGCAGGTTCTGCAGGAACAGCAGCATTACGAAAAACACCAGCACCACCGCCTCGCCCAGCGTTTTCACCACCTCGTCGATCGACACCTTGACGAAGGTGTAGCTTTCGAACGGAATGCTCCAGGTGACGCCTGGCGGCAGGTTCTTCGCGAGTTCCTGCATCCTCGCCTGGACCGCTTTGGCGACCGCCAGCGCGTTCGCGCCGGGCACCAGGGAAATGCTGAACGAAGCCACCGGCTGGCCGTTCAGGCGCGAGAAACTGTTGTAGTTGTCCGAGCCGAGTTCGACCCGGGCGACATCGCCCAGGGTCACCGTGGTGCCGTCCGGGTTGGTGCGCAGGATGATGCTGCGGAACTGCGGCGGGGTCGAGAAACTCGATTCGGCGGAAACCGTGGCGGTGATGCCCTGGCCAGGGACGGTGGGCTGGGCCCCCACCGAGCCTGCAGCGAACATCACGTTCTGCGCCTGCACCGCCTGCAGGACGTCGGTGGCCGTGAGTCCGTAGCCGTGCAGCTTCAGCGGATCCAGCCAGATGCGCATGGCGTACGGGGCGCCGAACTGATTGGTGCTGCCGACGCCGTTGACGCGCGAGATCGGATCGATCAACTGCGCCGCGATCACGTTGTTGAGCGCAGCGGGGTCGAGGCGCCCGGACTTGTCCTGCAGCGAAATGCCCATCAGCGAACCGGAGTTCGACTTGCGTACCGTCACACCGAGCGCGTTCACCTCCGCCGGCAGCTTCGGCTCGGCCGCCGAGACCGCGTTCTGGGTCTGCACGGCAGCAGTGTCGAGGTTGGTGCCGGCGGTGAAGTACAGCGTGACGTTGGCCGAACCGGTCGAGTTGGACGACGAGGTGAAATACAGCAGGTTGTCGATGCCGGACAGATTCTGCTCGATGACCTGGGTGACCGTGCTCTGCACGACTTGCGCGTTCGCCCCAGGATAGGTCGCACGCACCTGCACGCTGGGCGGCGCGATTTCCGGGTAGGCCTCGATCGGGAGGTTGAAGATCGCCAAGGTGCCGCCCAAGGTGATCAGGATCGCCAGGACCCATGCGAAAACCGGGCGGTCGATGAAAAACTGCGGCATCGGTATCGGCTCAGCCAGCGCTCGCGCCAGCCGACGCGGCACTGGCGGCGCTGGTAGTGGTGGCGTACGGCACCGGTCGCACTTTCTCGCCGGACCGGGCCTGTTGGATGCCGGAGACCACGACTTTGGCGCCCGGGGAGATGCCGCCGCGCACGATCCAGTCCGCACCGTGCTGGTCGCCGAGGTCGACGGTATGCCGGACGATCTTGTCGTCCGCGCCAACCTCGTACACGTAAGCGCCCTGGTTGTCGCGCTGGATCGCACCCTGCGGCAGCAGGAACGCGTCGTGCAGCGTCGCGAGCGTCAGGCGGACGGTCACGAACATGCCGGGCAGCAGGGTGTGGTCCGGATTCGGGATCAGCGCGCGCAGGTCGACTGCACCCGTGGTCGGATCCACCGCCAGGTCGGTAAAGTCGAGCGAACCTGTGTGCGCGTACACGCTGCCATCGGGCAACACGATCTGCACTTGTGCCTGGTCCGGCGCGGTCAGTTTCAGATCGCCCGACTTTTCCGCCTTGCGCAGCCGCTCCACTTCCGCCATCGGCTCGCTGAAGTTGGCGTAGATCGGACCGATCATCTGCACGGTCGTCAACGGGTTGGTGTCGGTAGGCGAAACCAGGGCGCCCTGGGTCACGTTGGCGCGCCCCGCCCGGCCGCTGATCGGAGCGGTGACCGTGGCGTAGCCGAGACTGATTTTGGCATTCTCGACGTTGGCCCGGGCCGACTCGACTGCGGCGGTCGCCTGGGCCGCGGCCGCGACCGCGTTGTCGACGTCTTGTCTGGCCAGCAGGCCCGTCGCGCCGAGCTGCTTGCTGCGCGTGGCCATGAGCCCGGCGTTGTGCGCTGTCGCCTCGGCCTGCCCCAGTTGCCCTTGGGCGGCGCGCAGGGTGGCTTCGAGCGGAGCCGGATCGATCCGGAACAGGACATCGCCCGCCTTGACGTCGCTGCCCTCCTTGTACACGCGCGTCAGCACGACGCCGGTCACCCGCGCACGCACCTGGGCCGTGAGCGTCGCGGCGAGGCGGCCAGGATAATTGCGGGTGACCGGGACGTCGGTGGCGCGGGCCGTCACCACCCCGACTTCGGGGGGTGACGGCGCCGGCGGAGCCGAATGGCTGCACGCGCCGATGCCGAGCACCAGCAGCGCCGTGCCCGCACCGCGCAGCAACCGAGTCATCATCGGATTTCGCTAACCAGGAAGATCAGTGACACATAATTATGGCGTGATCCGCCGCGGACGTCACTTGAATCGCACCCCGCGAGGCTGATTCTTTTGGCACATGCGCGGCGGCCGGTCGATATGCATGTCACCGGGATGGATTGCACCGCGAACCGGCTCGGCATTGGCCGGATCCCTTCGCAACGCGCCAGTATGGAGGGTCGATCCCAACCTCCAGCACGCACGCAACCGATGCCAACGCCGACGTCTTTGCATACCGCGCGCATCGCCCACTCGCGGCGATGCTGTTGGCGCGACGTTATCCGGCGCTGAGCCTGAAGGCTGCCCGGCGATCCTCGGGGAGCGGGATGAATTCAGGGTCGCCTTCGACCATGGGCCAGCGTTGCTCGCGCCACGCCTGCCGGGCCGCTTCGAGCAGGGCCTCGGAACTGGCCACGAAGTTCCACCAGATGTAGCGCGACGCATCCAGCGGCGCGCCGGCATCGGTGTGCTCGAATGCCGCCGCAGCGTGCCCCTGTGGCCAGCCGAGTCCTCATGTTGCGCGCATGGTACGTCGTAAGCACGCCGCGCACTCACGACAGCGGCAACAATTGCAGCCACAGGTACAGCGCGAGCAGCGCCGCCAGCAGTACCGGCGGGGTCAGCAGCAGGCCAAGCTTCATATACTGGCCCCAGCCGATGCGGTAGCCCTTGCCGGCCAGGACGTGCAGCCAGAGCAAGGTGGCCAGGCTGCCGATCGGGGTGAGCTTGGGGCCGAGGTCGTTGCCGATCACGCTGGCATACAACATCAACTCGCGGGTCGCGGCCGGCACGCCGGCGTGGCCGATGGCCAGCGCCGAGACCAGGGTGGACGGCAGGTTGTTCATCAGCGACGCGAGGGCCGCGGCAAGCAAGCCCGTGCCCACCGTCGCCACCAGCGCACCGCGCGCCGCCAGCCACTCCAAGGCACCGGCGGCCAACACGGTAAGGCCGGCGTTGCCCAGCCCATAGACCACCACGTACATGCCCAGCGAAAACAGCACGATCTGCCACGGCGCCTGGCGCAACACCCGCGCCACCGGTACCACCGTGCCGCGGCCGCGCCGCCACCAGCGCCCGGCAATCGCCAGCAGCACGACAGCCGCCGCACCGGTCAGCAAGGACACCGGCACGCCCATTGGCGCGGTAACGAAATACGCCGCCAGCAGCACCGCCAGCAAGGGGAAGGCGGCGCGAAACACCAGGACATCCTTGATCGCCGTACGCGGCGCGTCGAGCCGGGCCACTTCGTAGCGCGCGGGGATACTGTGGCGAAACACCAGCCACAGCACCGCCAGCGTTGCCGCCAGGGCCACCAGGTCGACCGGCAGCATGACGGCGGCGTAGCGGCCAAAACCCACAGCGAAATAATTGGCCGTGACCAGGTTGACCAGGTTGGAAACGACCAGCGGCAGGCTGGTGGCGTCGGCGACGAAGCCGGTGGCGACGATGAAGGCCAACGCTGCCGTCGGCGGAAATTCCAGCCGCACGAGCAGCGCGATCACGATCGGAGTCAGCAACAAGGCCGCCCCGTCGTTGGCGAACAGCGCGGCCACCACCGCGCCCAGCACCACCACCAGCGGAAACAATACTTGCCCGCGGCCGCCACCCCAGCGCCCCACGTGCAAGGCCGCCCAGGCAAAAAAGCCGGCCTCGTCCAGGACCACCGAGATGACGATGAGCGCGACGAAGGTGAACGTGGCGTCCCACACGATATGCCACACCACGCCGACGTCGGCCCAGCTCACCACACCCGCGAGCAGCGCGACTGCCGCCCCGCCCAGCGCGCTCCAGCCGATGCCCAGCCCCCGCGGCTGCCAGATCACCAGACCCAGCGTGACCACCAGGATGGCCAGCGCCGTCCACATCGCACCTGGCTCAACGGGCATGATGGGTATGCGCGCGCGATGTCGTGACGACCCCGGCGGCACGTCCCGTGCCGTGCCGCCCACGCCTATTCTTCCGTTCATACCCCACGCGGCAGTACACAGCACAACCCATGCGAATCACTCCATGTCTGGAGTCATTTTACGCAAGGGCCCCGCAGGCTGCGCCAGACGCTCCCGGGCCGGCGGCAAGGACCGGGGGAGGCGCGGGACGCCCCCAGCAACGCTGCAACTACGGCGGAGCAGGCAAGCCCACGTTCGCGACGGCGTATCCACGCCGATGGCGGATGCAGCCACCGGCGTCCCATAGGTGGCCACCAATCCTCCGTGATCGACACCGTGGGATCGCCGCACCCAGGGGGCTAGGCACGACGAGTTCGACACAAATCACCAAGATGTCGCCCACGGTGTCGATCACGGAAGATTGGTGACCAAACTTCAACCTCGCGGCTTGGCCGTACCGGACAATTCGACCCGGCGATTTGGTGCCAGGCACGCAATCAACGCCGCGCGCTGCATCTTTTCGCACTGCACCACCGGGTCGGCGCTGCCGCGGCCCTCCACCTGCATGGCTGCCGCGGGTACACCCCGATCGGCCAGGTAATTGCGCACGGCGTCGGCGCGACGCCTGGACAAGGCAAGGTTGTACGCCGCATTGCCGATGCGATCGGTGTAGCCGACGATACGGATGTCCTCGATTGCGCTGGCCGAGCGCACCTGCTGCACCAAGGCATCGAGTCGCATCCGCCCCGCGGGCTTGAGCTCTGCGCGATCGAAATCGAACAGCGCGTCGGACGAAAGCCGGATCGGCTCCTGCGGCATGACGACCGATGGTGGCGGCGGCGCGACTGGGGCCGGCGGCGGCGCCACATCGAGCACCGACTGGCACGCCTCGGGCTTCCAGTAGAACGCCTTGGCCAGGCCGTCGTCGTCAAACTGCACCTGGTACTGGCAGCGGAAGAAATTGTTGGTGCCATCCGCCTTGCGGAAGTCGAAGATGTAATTCCAACGCTTGACGCCAAAGACGCCTTCGCTGAAATGCGGCGTACCCAGCAACGCATAAAGCTGGTCCTTGGCCAGGCCGGGAGCCACCTTGCGCAGGTTCTCCAGGTTGACGAAGGTGCCCTCGGGCATCGTCGAGTGATCCGGGTCGGGGAAGGTCGGGCCGGCATCGCCGGACGTGGACTGACCCAGCGTGCTGCAACCACCCGCCACCAGCATCAGCCCAGCCGCAGCCAGGGCGGCCAACATCGGTTTCCTGCTTCGATTGATTCTGTTCATCACTACACCCCCTTGATTCTTGTCCAGAGACATCGGCGCCTGGATAGGCCTCACCACTGCAGTCCAGCCCCGATGGTCACACCAGCATCGCCGCGCGTATTGGTCGAGCCAGTCAGCTTGTAGACCCAGCGGCCACCCTCCGAAATGGTGGAGATGCCGATGGCCAGGCTGGATTCGCCGCGGAACGTGCCTGCGGCCACGGCAACCATGCTCTTGCCTGGCAGATAAGCCTGCGGCAAACCGGCCATGGCCATTGCCCCGGCGATGCCGGCATTGGCGTTGCGGCCCACCCGGTCCAACTGCTGGTTGAAGTAGTTGAAGCGTTGATCTGTATAGGCATTGGCCCAGTTCACGGCCTGCTGCACCTGCCCCACGTTGGCGGCATCGGTCGTCTCGGTGCCCGCCGCCACGTTGGCGATCTGCCGCTCGTGACCGGAACTGCCCACCGACACCGTATCGGCGCGATCGGCCACCGAACCCGCACCCAGCGCCACCGTGCCGCCGACCGTAGCTGTCGCGCCGTTGCCCAAAGCCACGCTGTCGGTGCCGCTGGCGTTGGCCTCCGGGCCAATGGCAATGGCGTTCTCGCCGCTGGCGTTGGAGTTGTCCAGCACGGAGTTGACGCTGAAGTACTTGATGCTGCCCGTACTCGGCCCAGGCAGGTTCTTGATGCTGTTGTACAGGCTGTAGTTGCTGTAGATGTTGTTGGTGTCCTGCGTCCAATGCCATATCTGCGAGCCGTTCACCGCGTCCGTACTGTCGGCGCTGAGCGTGCCCTGGTGCAGGTTGCTAATGCCGGTGCCGTCGGTCTTGCCGCCGTCGACGCTGGCCGTGCCGGCCAGGGTCACCGTGGCCTTGCTCGGGTCGTCGTACTGCACGGAGTTGTCAGCCGTGGACTGCACGCTCCGCAGCTGGGCCACGTTCACCGCGTCGGTGTCGGCGCTACCCGCAGCCACATTGGTGATCTGGCGTTCCTGCCCCGGCGCGCCGATCGAGACCTCGCCCGCCGAGTTCTGCGGCGTCGCCAGCCCATAGGCGGTATAGCCGGTCTGCGCGCCGCGATCAGCGACGGACTCGCGGCCCAAGGCCACGCTGTTCGTCGCGCTGGCGCTGGCGCCGGCACCCAGCACGGTCTGCCCATCAGCCGTCCCCGTGGCGCCATCGCCGATGACTACCGAATGGCCGAGCCGCGTCGCGTAATCCGCCGTCGGCAGCCCGCAAGGATTGTTGGCATCGTTCCGGCCACCGCCGGGGAAGGCGGTGCACGCATCGACCGTCGGCAGGGTGTGGCTGGCACCGGTGCCGATCACCACTTCGTTCGAGCCGTTGGCAGAGGCGCCGTCACCCACCAACACCTGCCGATCCTGGGCTGCGTTCACCGCCCAGCACGATTCGGTGAGCACGCCCAGCACGTTCATGCAGGAGGAAGCCCATGCCGGCGCGCCGTTGGGCAGCACCAGGCCGAGCAGGCCGCTCGCCGCGCCGTTGTTGATGTTGTTGATGTAGTTGCCGGAACGCACCGCACCCACCAGGGTGAGGTGGGAACTCGCGCCCGTGCTGCCTAGGACGGTGCCGTCCACCGCCGTCAGCACTGTGCCCACGGGTGTGGCGTTCAACACCGGCAGGCCGAGCAGGTTGACGGTGGAATAGCCCTGGGAGAAATTGGCGTTGCTGACCTGCAGGCCGCCACTCGTCACGTATCCATTCGGATCCGAGTTGGTGAACAAGGCACTCTCGGTCGTACCCAGCAACTGGTTGACAGTACCCACCACGCCACCGTTGCTGACGATCAAGCCGCTCGGCGTCGTCGACGCGAGCGGCACCACCGGCACCGCCATCGGCGCAATGGCCGCGGCCGGGAGCGGTGAGGCTGGCGCATGGCCCAGGCCGCCGACGCCCGAGGTCACCGACGACAACGTCTGGCCGACCTGGCCGACGATCGGGCCGACCACCGGTACGCCCGACGTCGCGTCGACCAAGTTGTTCACGACACCGTTGACCGCACCACCTGCAGCCCCCGTGCCCGAGGTCACCGAGCTCAGCGCACCGCCAACCTTGCCAACGACTGGGCCGACCACCGGTACGCCCGACGTCGCGTCGACCAAGCTCTTCACGACGCCGTTGACCGCACCACCTGCAGCCCCCGTGCCCGAGGTCACCGAGCTCAGCGCGTCGCCAACCTTGCCAACGACTGGGCCGACCACCGGCACGCCCGACGTCGCGTCGACCAAGCTCTTCACGACGCCGTTGACCGCACCACCTGCAGCCCCCGTGCCCGAGGTCACCGAGCTCAGCGCGTCGCCAACCTTGCCAACGACTGGGCCGACCACCGGCACGCCCGACGTCGCGTCGACCAAGCTCTTCACGACGCCGTTGACCGCACCACCTGCAGCCCCCGTGCCCGAGGTCACCGAGCTCAGCGCGTCGCCAACCTTGCCAACGACTGGGCCGACCACCGGCACGCCCGACGTCGCGTCGACCAGGCCGTTCACCAAACCAGACACCCCATCGGCGCCGCCGTTGGCGTGGTCGTTGCCGATATCCGCGGTCGTCTTCTCCAACAAGCTGCCCACGTCCGCTACCAGCGGACCCACGCCGGGTGTGCGCGCCAAGGTATCCACCGCATGGCCGACGACCTGTCCCGCCTGACCCTGGAGGCCGATGCCGAGGTTGCCGCCGGAAGTCGCCGTCTTCAGCGTCTCACCCATGCTGGCCACCGTCGGGCCAGCGACCGGCAGCTTCGCCGCGGTATTGACCACGCCGCCGACAACCTTGCCCAGCGCATCACCGAGGTCCGCAAGGCCATTCGCCGAATCACCTGGATGGCCCTGCTGGCCCGAGCTCGCCACGCCCAAGGCATCGCCGACTTTCCCAACCACCGGGCCGACCACCGGCAGCTTCGAGGTCGCGTCGACCACGCCGCCCACGACGCCATGCAGGGCACCGCCAGGATTCCCCTGACCCGAGGTCACCGCGCCCAAGGCATCGCCGACTTTCCCCACCACCGGGCCGACCACCGGCAGCGACGAGGTCGCGTCGACCACGCCGCCCACGACGCCATGCAGGGCGCCACCAGGATTCCCCTGACCCGAGGTCACCGCGCCCAGGGCATCGCCGACTTTCCCCACCACCGGGCCGACCACCGGCAGCGACGAGACCGGGTTGGAATCCGCAATGCCCAGCACCCGCGCGCGACTGGAAACCGGTGCAGTGTTCGCCATGGGCCTACTTGGCGCCACGGCGGCAGGCACAACGGCAACCACCGCGTTCACCACCCCGCCAGCCTGGTGCGCCACCGGGCCCACGACCGGCACGCCGGAGACAGCGTCGGTCACACCGGACAGCACCCGACGGGCGGGGGCGCCGACGACGGCGCCGACACTCGACTGATCCGCGGCCACGGGTACCTGCACCGGCGCGCCATACTTGCTCACCAGCGACTGCAGATTGTCCAGCTTCACGTCACCGGTCGATTGCGCCTGTACGCCTACGGCATAGATGAGGCTGCTCGCACCGACCAGTGCGGCCGAAAGCAGGCGCGTCGACTTCCCGGCACGGATGGTCCCAGACGAACCCGCGCGCCGCTTCGACGAGGTCAACTCGGATACGGCGACCAGCGCTTTGTGAGACGTACTCCAGACGAGACGATAGATGTGATTCATAGTTACCCCCTTGGCCTGCAAATAATTACCGGATGACACACCATGGCGTCCGCACCGCGGACACACGCATCCGCACGGGCACAGACGTACCTGCAGGTTATTAAACGGGGGTATCGGGGCTGGCACTGCGCCAAAACGGCACGGCGCTGTACATATCCGGCAATACGCTATGCAAATACGGCAACGTATGCACGCGCATGCTTAAAAACACCTTATCTGCCGTCGGCAGGCCGATTTTTACGGCCATTATTGGTTGGAAACGACAAAACCAGGTTTGTGTACATACATATCTCCAGCCAGCACCCCACGACCCATCAGCCCAGAGGCAGCTCGTCGGCCGGCGCGCGCATCAGCGTTTCGCGCGGCAGTTCGCCGAACACACGACGATAGTTGTCGGCGAATCGCGACAAGTCCCACAAGCCGCAGCTGAGTGCCACCGACTTAACGGAGCGCCGATTGGCGTCGGACAGGGCGAGGTTGCGGCAGGCCGTGCTCAGCCGCAGCATCGACAGATAGCGCATTGGCGAGATTCCCAGCAGGTCATCGAACGCATAGCGCAGCGCCCGCTCGCTTACGCCCGCCGCATTGCACAGCGCACTCATATAGATCTCGTGGCGGATGTTGGCGTACATATAGCGCTCGGCGCGCTGCAACACCAAGTAATGTGTCGAGCGCCCGCGCGAGGATCGTGGACGATCGTCGGGCAGCGCCGCAAGGCCGGCGCGCAAGTGGCTGGCAAGCAGCGTATCCACGTCCACATCCCGCAAGCCCCGGCCATCCGCGAGCGTCTCTGTATGAGCCAGATGCTCGCGAATCCGCTCGAACTGCGTGCGCAACTCCTCGGCACGCGCCGCCTGGGATGGCGTAAACAAGGCCAGCGACCGCGCCGGTATGTCGGGCAGATGCGGCTCCAATTCCTCGAACCGCTTACGCAGGCGCGGCAGCGGCACCAGCATCACGCTGACCTGGCTGCCCGCCCGCAACACGAACTCCGTCATGCCCTCCGGCAACACGGTGAACGCCATGTCCGAACTCAGCGCGGTGCCGTGGCACCAGCTCCCTTCGGCCGCATGATGGATGTAACCGATCAGACACCAGTCGACGGGCAGCGCGAAGCGACCGCGCAGCGAAAAGTTGGCAACGCCACTGCAGAAGACCACGTCGTCGGATGCTTGCGACTCGATCTCGGCATCCGGCCCGCAACCCTCCAGAAACACCGATTCCATTTCGCAAACACGGAGCAAACCGGCCAGAGACACAAGGTCACACGAGTACGCTCCGCCCCCTTCCCCAAAACCCATAATCATGTCATTCCGTGGCAGATTACACCATCAGCTACCCCGGGATAACAGACCTATCAGCGCACTACCGGGACATACATCATGAAAACGTACACATGGCTTTTCGATAACTAGACAATTAGAACCCACGTACGCGTGTCGGTTATGCACGGATTCGGCAAAATCAGTACATTTTGCCGAATCCGTGCACTCGGTCACTTTTCGGCGATGTAGTTTCTAGCTTCAGTTGGCTACGCTATTGACGATAAGAATTAGCGACAACAGGGGGGAATGACACATGTCGAACGATACAAACCATGAGTGCATGTATTGCGCTTGGGGCGTACACGTCTGGCCGATGACCGGAAACGCCGGCCATCCGCCGCTGGCAGCAGCCGCCACGCCGGCCCAAACGCCCGGCGGCGCCCGCGCGGGGATGCGCGACCACCAGCACTGAAACGTGTCGCCGGCCCCTACGCGACCGGGGCCACTTCGTATCCGGCACGGCCGGGCAACCGGCCCGCCTGCTTCTCCCGTCGACCGAGCCGCACTGCGGCCGCACCACGGGTTTCCCGCGCGACCGTCGCCACGCTGGCGACAGCCGCATGTACTTCAACGCAAGGAGCTCCATGCTCCCAGGAGACGCACCATGAACCAGTCCATCCGCAACTTCCTGTCCGAAGAAGACGGCGTCACGGCGCTGGAATACGGCCTACTTGCGGCAATCGTCGCCGGAGTCATCGTCGTGGCGTTCAAGGAGCCGCTGACAAACTTCTTCGGATCCATCTTCACCAAGCTCAACGCCGTTGTGAGCGACGCCTGAGCTGCGTCGCTTCCAGTCACCCTCGATAGGTGACAGGGGCGCGAAGAGCGGGGCGCCGGCCGGCACACAACGCCCAGCCCGACGCTGCCGTCCCGCAGGACCGGCCCATCCCGTCGCCCGGTTCCTTCGCCACAAGCCCATTTCCGGAGGTTTTCGTTGCTTGCTCCCTTGCCCGCACTGGCTGCCCTGCTGAGCACGCTGATCATCGGCAGCGACGCGTACGCACGCCGCGTGCCGAACGCGTTGCTGCTGGCCGCGTTGCTGCTGGCGGGGGGTGTGCTCGCCACGGCCTGGGTGCAAGGCACGACCGGGCCACCGTGGTCCGCCCTGGCGGGACTGTCGATCGGCCTGGTGGCGCTCCTGCCCCCGTATGTGCTCGGCTGGATGGGTGCCGGGGACGTGAAGTTTTTTGCCACCCTGGGTTTCTTGCTGGGAGCCTGGGCACTGCTGCCCATCTGGATCATTGGCAGCGTGCTGGCCGGCATGCACGCCATGGTCGTGCTCATGCTGCGCAGCAGTGCGGTGCAGACCGTACCGGGCTGGCAGGCGACACAAACCTGGGTGGCGCGCTCGGCGCTGGGCCAGCGGATCGCCACCGCGCGGCAGGGGCGCGCGGGGCTGCCCTACGCCGCATGGCTCGGCGTCGGTGCTTTGCTCACCGTACTGGTGCCCGGGCTGATACCGGAGTGGGCGCCATGAGCTCCGACCGTCAACCCGCTCCCGTGCGCCGCCGCGTGCAAGCCAGGTTGCGGCATGCGCAGCGTGGCGTGATGGCCGTGGAGTTCGCGCTGATGTTTCTGTTTGGCATGCTGCCAGTGCTATTGCTGACGCTCACCGGTGTACTGACGTTCGCCGCCAAGCAATCGCTGACGCTGGCTGCCGCCGAAGGCGCACGCGCGGCCTTGCGCTACGGCAACCCGGCCGAGCGGGCCGCCACGGCCTGCAGCACGGCCCGGCAATCCATGCAATGGCTGCTCACCTTTACCAATGACACGGACCCATGCGCGTCGGGCGCCATCACCGTCTCGCCACTGGGCGTGTGTCCCAGCACGCCCGCGGCGCAGTGCATGACGGTAACCACCTCTTTCGATTACAACGCCCACCCCTTCCTGCCCGGCACGCAAGCGCTGTATGGCTGGGTGCTGGGCCACCAGATCACCCGCTCGGCCACCGTCCAACTCGATACGCAAGGGAACTGAGGGCTCGCGCCCTCGCCCTGGAGAACTAAACCATGCAAAAAGTTACCCGCGCCGCCGCTTTGTTGCTGGTTGCGCTGGCCGTGGTCCTCGCCATCGTGGCGTTCAACCTGAGCCGGCGCGCCGTGCAGTCAGCCAGCGGACCGACGGCGACCAACCCGGTCACCACCGACAGCCAGGCCGCGCCAAACGCCCTGCAACCTGCCGTGGTGGCCAGCAGCGCACTGCCGGCCGGCCAGGCCATTACGCGCAGCGCGCTACGCGTGGCCAAGGTGGCGCACCCGGTGGCCGGCGGCTACAGCGCGATCGATGCGGTGCTGGGAGACACGCCGCTGGTGGATATCCCGGCCGGCGTGCCGATCACCAGTCGCTTGCTCGCGCACGGTCTGGCCATGCAGCTCAAGCCCGGCGAACGCGCGCTGGCGGTACCTGTGGATGAGCTGGCTGGCGCCGGCAACCGCATCGTGCCAGGGGATTACGTGGATGTGTTCTTGAACCTCAAGGCACCGCCCACCTATACCAACGGCAAACCGGAGCCCAGCCAAACGCGCCTGTTGTTGTCGCGCCTGCGCGTGCTGGCCTATGGGAGCGAGGACTTGCCCGTCGTGCCGCCGCCGGTGGATGCCGCGGCCCCCTCCGCAGCGGCCAGCAGCAAGCGCGTCGCCCAGGCCGCGACGGCCAAGGCCCAGGACAAGCCGCCCGCACGCACCGCCGTCTTGGCCGTACCGCTCGGCCAGGTGGATCGCCTGTTGCTGGGCGCGCAGGACGGCAAGCTGGCGCTGGCTCTGCGCCACCCCGCCGACGAGGGCAAGCCGGATCCCCAGCTGTTCCCGCAGTTCCGCTCCGCACTCGCACCGCTGGCCCAGCTCACGCCCGCACAGCGCCAGCAGCTCGGCACGCCCGAGGAACGCGCCTTCGCCGGCATCGACGGGCGCGCTCTGGCCGCGCGTCCCGATGCCCTCGCCAAACCCGCGACGGCCCAATCCGCGCAGCACACCCGCACCACGCACCGCGTGGAAATCATCCGTGGCACCAAGGTCGATTCCCCATGACGCGACGAACCGTCTTCGGCGCACTGCTTGCAACGCCGTTCTCCTGTCTGCTGACACTCGGTGCAGCCTTGCCGCTGGCCAGCCTGGCGGCCCCCATGACCGTGGCCGAGCCGGCGGCGGACGTGAACCTGCAGGTCCACGAGCAACGCCCGTGGAAACTGCCCGCCGACTTGCGCCGCATCGCCATCGCCGATCCATCGGTCGTGGACCTGGTGCGCAGCAAGCGTGGCCAAGAGGCGCTGCTGGTGGCAAAAAAGCCCGGCCAGACCACCGTGCAGCTCTGGCAGCGTAATCAATCCGCGCCGCAATCCCTGGTGGTGCGGGTGCATGGCGCGTTGCAGGCACCGCTGCAAGCAGGTACCGGCGTGCACGTCCAAGTGCAGGACGACCAGGCGCTGCTCAGCGGCAGCGCGCCCAGCCTGCTTGCCCATCAGCAGGCGCTGGACGCCGCAGCGAGCGCCGTGGGTAGCAAGGGCACGATCACCGACGTCTCGACTATCGCCAACGATCCCGTAGTGCAGGTGGACGTGAAAGTGGTGGAGTTCGACAAGACCGCGATGAGCCAGATCGGGCTCAACTTCTCGGCCAGCAACAACGGTTTCAGCTACGGCTTTGGCAAGAACACCCGGGTTGGCGGCGGCACCGGGGACACTGCGGCTGGCAGCGCGCTGTCGTCCGCCTTCAACCTGGTGCTCGGCCACAAGAGTGCTGACGGCCGACATGCCTGGAGTGGCAACATCGACCTGCTGCAGAGTGACGGCATGGCCCGCGTGCTGGCCGAACCGACCCTGGTGGCGCTGTCTGGGCAAAGCGCCAGCTTCCTGGCGGGGGGTGAGCTGCCGATCCCCGTCCCGCAAGGTTTGGGCACCACCACCATCACCTACAAATCGTTCGGTATCGGCCTCACGGTGACACCGACCGTGCTTGGCCCGGACCGCATCGCGCTGAAGGTGGCACCGGAGGCCAGCGACCTCGACTACACCAATGCGGTCATCCTCAACAACGTATCGGTGCCCGCCATCACGACGCGTCGCGCCGACACCACGGTGGAACTGGGCGACGGCGAAACCTTTGTGATCGGCGGCCTGGTCAGCCAGAACATCACCTCGCAGGTGAGCAAGATTCCGCTGCTGGGCGACATCCCGATCATCGGCGCGTTCTTCCGCGACCTACGCTACAACCGCCAGGACAAGGAACTGGTGATCCTGGTGACGCCACACCTGGTACGGCCGATGGCCCGCGGCGTGACATTGCCGTTGCCGGGGGAAGACAAGACGCAGAAAAAGCCCGCAGTGTGGGGCTCCTGGCTGCTCAATCCTGCCGGGCCGGATCAACTGCCGGGGTTTTCCCGCTGAGCGGGCTGCACGCATGCACGCAAGAGCTTCCATTTCACCCATACGCGACCCTGGGCAGGGCATGATCTTGCTGCTCTTCTCATCCAACGAGCAACGCGCGCGGGAGCTGTCGGCGCAGTTGCATGCATTTGCCACGGTGCACTGGGAGAGCGGCGAGCGCTTTTCCGCCGAATGGTGGGCGCAGCAGCGCGACGGGCGGCAACTGGTGCTGCTGGACTATGCCCCGGACAGCGCCACGATGGCGACCACCGTGGCGCGCCAACTGGCCGTGCTGGCGCCGGACATGCCCTTGCTGGGTATCGGCTCGGCGAGCGCCAACCACGGCCACGGCGTATTGGCGGCCCTGCGTGTCGGCGTGCTCGACTTCATCGATACCGATGCGGACAACGACGATATCCAAGCCTTGCTCGACCGTGCCCTGCGCTCCTCGCCAAGCACCCACGCGACGCCCGCCCCGCGGCGACGTGGGCAACTGGTGCTGCTGCTGGGGGTGCGCCCAGGCGTCGGCACCAGCACCCTTGCCACCCATCTGGGCGCGATGGTGCTGCCGACCAGCACGGCGAAGAACACTACCGAGGCGGCGATCGCGCCACATGCGCTGTTGCTCGATCTCGGTCAGCCCAGCGGCGATGCCAGCTTGTACCTCGGCGTGGAGGGCAACTTCCACTACAGCGATGCGCTGCGTAGCGCTGAGCGCATCGACGCCACCCTCATCCGCACCGCTCTGCCGCGGCATGCCAGCGGGTTGACGGTACTGGGGCAGCCGCGCGATGCGGTTGCGGTTCCGGTTGAAGTACTGGCGACCAACGCCCTGGTCGAGCGCCTGCTCGGCATCGTCGATCTGCTGCTGTGCGATCTCGGCGGCTTGCCGGCGCGGCAAATCCCGCCGGCGCTGCTGCACGAGGCCGACGCCATCTGGCTCGTGGCCGACCAGGGCATCGGCTCGATGGTGTCCCTGCACGCCTGCCTCGAGCAGCTCGAACAGGCCCAGGCGCGCGACGAACGACTGGCGCTGGTGATCAATCGCCACGACGAGGATTGCGGCCTCGGCGCGGAGCAGATCGCCAAGCGCTTCAACGTGCCGCTCCTGGCCACGCTGCCCGAGCGCAGCCGCGCCTTGCGCGCCAGCACCAACCAGGGCTTGTTGCTGCACGAGGCCGCACCGCACGATCCCTACGTGCGTGCGCTGGCTCCTCTCTTTGCGCAATTGCGCATCGGCGCGAACCGCGCGCCACCACAGCCTATGTGGAAAAAACTGCTGTCCAGCAAGCGAGGCGTCTGATGGGCGAACACCCAAACCCACCGGGAGAACCACTGTCTGCCGCGATGAGCCGCGCCAACACCTTGCGCGTGGCCACCGAGGCGGATGCGCCTACCCTGCCGTTCGAGCAGACCCAGCACTTTCGCGACATCGTGGTGTCCGCGCACGAGTTCCTGTTGAACCGCATCGAGGAGCAGCGCCTCGACATCGGCTCCTGGTCGAACAACACCATCTCCAAATATGTCGAGATCGAGGCCCACTCCTTCATACAGGAGTGGCGCATCCCGCTCAACGAGGCGGAGATCGGCCAGATCGCAAGCGCCCTGCTGAAGGAGCTGACGGGTTTTGGACCGCTGGACGACCTGCTGTCGGATCCGGAAGTGGAAGATATCCTGGTCAACGGTTGCACCGACGTATACGCCTCGCGCGGCGGCGTGCTGCAACACGAGACGGTGCGTTTCAGTGACAACCGCCACGTGCTGCGCATCATCCGCCGCATCCTCGCCCCGATTGGCCGGCGACTGGACGAGTCCAACCCCATGGTGGACGCACGCCTGCCCAACGGCGGTCGTCTCAACGCCATCATCGAGCCATTGTCGGTAACCGGGCCGATCGTTTCGATCCGCAAGTTCCGCAAAGATCCATTCACCCCGGACGACCTGCTCGCACGTGGCGCCTTCGACCGCCCCATCTATGCACTGCTGCAAGCCGCCGTGCAAGGCCGCTGCAACATCATCATCTCGGGCGGCACCAGTTCGGGCAAGACCTCCCTGCTCAACGCGCTGGCCAGCTTCATCCCCGAAAAGGAACGCATCATCACGGTGGAGGACACCGCCGAACTCTCGCTCAACCATCCGCATGTGGTGCGCCTGGAAAGCCGCCTCGGTGGGCCCGACGGTAGTGGCGAGATAAGCATCCGCGACCTGGTGCGCAACAGCCTGCGCATGCGTCCCGACCGCATTGTGGTCGGCGAGGTGCGCGGTGCCGAAGTGCTGGAAATGTTGCAGGCCATGAACACCGGACACGACGGCTCGATGTCGACCATCCATGCCAACTCGCCGCGCGACGCGCTGTACCGCATGGAGATGCTGGCCGGCTTTGCCGGCTTCCTTGGCAGCGAGAACAGCCTGCGCCGACAGATCGCCAGCGCCATCGATTTCATCATCCAGATCGGCCGCCAGAGCGACGGCCGCCGGGTGATCAGCTCGATCACCGAGATCACCGGTATCGGCGACAACATCATCACCACCCAGGAGATGTACCGGCAGGAAGTCTTCGTGGATCAGAACGGCAAGGAGCGCGACCGCTGGCAGGGGCTGGGCTTCCACCCGCATACCCACAAGCTGGAGCCGTTCCGGCAATTCCTGCACGACAACGGCGGCACGTTGCCATGACCCAGGCGCTGGTTCTGTTGAGCGTGACGTTGCTGCTGCTGGCCGGCGCCATCGAGCTGTGGTGGGGCAGCGCGGCACGGCGGCAACAGCGACGCAGCAGCGCACACATCGAGCAAACGCTGGGAGCGGGCGCGCCCCGCATGTCGTCCGTGGCCGCAGCGCAGCAGGCAGAGGCACGCGCCATGGTGCACGAAGGGCTGTACACCGACATGCTGTTCCTGCGCGCGGGGCTGCCCATCGGCTGGCGCATGCCGACCTTGCTGACGACCGTCGGCCTGGTGCTGACGCTGCTGGGCACATGGCGTATCGATACCCCCTGGGCCTCGCCAGTGCTGCTCGGCGCCTACACGGCCGTGGCCTGGCTGTGGTTGCGCGCGCGTACCGAGAAACAGCGCCAACTGATGATGCACCAGCTACCGGATTTCCTTGACGGCATGGTGCGCCTGGTCGGCATCGGCAACAGCCTGCCAATGGCGTTTCAAGCCGCCTCGGTCACGGTGCAAATGCCGTTGCGCACCCTGGTCGACCGCACCATGCAGTTGGTGCGCACCGGGCTGGATCTGGACCGCGCCCTGCAAGCGGCCTCACGGCCGTACCGGCTGGACGTGCTGGACTTGCTGCACGTCGTGCTCGGCACCGGCTCACGCCTGGGCGGCCGCAGCGATCTGATCCTGCAGCGCATCAGCGACTTCATGCGCGACCTCAACCATGCCCGACAGGAGCTGCACGCGATCACCGCCGAAACGCGCCTTTCGGCGTGGGTGCTCGGCCTGTTGCCAGTGGTGGTGTCCATCCTCATGACCCTGCTCAACCCGGAGTTCTTTACGCCCATGTTCTCCCAGCCGCTCGGGCATCACATCCTGCTGCTCGCCTTGCTGCTGGAATCCCTGGGTGGGTTTCTGCTGTATCGCATGGCCAAATCGCTATGAGCGCCCTCATGTTGTTCGCGTGGACCGTATTCGTGCTCGCATTGGGCGTGGCCTTGTTTGGCATCAGCGTGTTGCAGTACTACCGCCAGATCGACCAGCAGGCACAGACCGTCGAGCGTGCCCTGCTGGATCCGGCGTCCAACCGCGCCGAAGATGCAGCCCTCGCCAACCCGTACACGCCGTGGCAGTTCCTGCTGGACGTGATGGTGTTCATTGGCCGCAGCTTCGAGGGCACCAGTTGGAGCAAGCTGCTGCTGGCACCGGAGGATCGGCTGCTGCTCGACCAGACCCGCAGCAATACCGCCACCGGACGCGCCGCCTTCCTTGGCGCGCGGCTAGTCCTGGCGCTGTTGCTGCCGATCATCGCCGCGCTGTGGTTGCGGCCGAGCGGCACCACCGCCATCTTCGAACTGCTGGCCGCGCTGGCACTCGGCGTGCTGTTGCCGAAGTTCGCGCTCAACTCGTGGGCGAGCCGCCTGCGCAAGCGTGCCGAGGATGAACTGCCGCTGCTGATCGACCTGTTGCGCCTGCTGCAAGGCGTGGGTTTCAGCATGGACCAGAGCCTGCAGACCATCGCCGAGCGCTTCGCTCCGGTCATGCCGGTGCTCGGCCGTGAGATCCGCGACGCCAACACCGCCTACATGCACGGGCGGCCACGCGCACAGTCGCTACGCCACCTGGCCGAGTCGTTCGACAACAACGATCTGCAAAGCCTGGTGCAGATCATGGTGCAGGTCCACGAACACGGCGGTGCCGTGCAGGAACCGCTGCACCAGTTTGCCCTGCGCCTGCGCGAGCAACGCAAGATGAGCATGAAGGAGAAGACCGGCAAGCTGTCGGTAAAAATGACCGTGGTGATGATGCTCACCCTGCTTCCGGCGCTGATGCTGGTGCTGGCCGGCCCTGCCGTCGTCTCGCTGGCGGGCACGATGCTCAAGCTCGGAGGGCATTGAAGTGCGTGCGGGCGCCACCCTGTGCGACGGTGTGCACGCGGCCGTGTGCCGCACGCTGCCGGCCGTGGCCGCTTGCCTGCTGCTGAGTGCCTGCGTCACGACGCGCGGCGGCCATGCCGACCGGGCCGCGGCACCGAGCCTGGTGCAACCTGGCACCTCGACGCACGACAACCCATCGGTATACCTGACGCTGATCCGGAAGATGCAACAGCAGGGCGCGTACTACGCCTCACTGGCGCATATCGACGCCTATCGCCTGCGCTACGGCGATACGCCCGAGCTGCAACGACTGCAAGCCGATGCCTTGCGCAAAATCAACCAGGGCGCCGCGGCCATTCCCATCTATCGCAAGCTGCTGCGTGGTGACGAACGGGGCGCCGCATGGCACGGGCTCGGCCTGATCGCCGCCACCGGTGGTCAAGCGGCAGAGGCCGAACAGTATCTGCAAAAAGCCGTGGAGATCGAGCCGATCAATGCGACCTACTTGAGCGACCTCGGCTACGCGCGTCTGCTCGCCGGGCAGTTGGACGCCGCGCGCGAGCCGCTGGCGAAGTCCGCCGAGCTGGCTCCGGACAACGTGAAGATCGTCTCCAACCTGGCGTTGTGGATGCTGCTGCAAGACCACGACAGCCAGGCCAACGCCGTCATGCAACAGGCCGAACTGCCACAGGCCACGCGCAACGCGGTCTACCGTCTGGCCGTCCAGTTACGCCACAAAGCGACCTCGACCCAGGCCGCCACTGGCGCCGCGCCGACCACGCTCTCGCCGCATCACGCGCCGGGACGCTCGGAAGTTTCCGGTATTCCCGGCACCATGCTCGACCGCTTCGCCCCCCCTCCCGCGCGCACCAAGGGCAACCAATGAAAGCATCCAACCACGTCATCCTCGCTCCCACCGTGCTTGCCGCAGCAGCCTTGGCGTTGGCGCTGCCACTGGGCGCCACGGCCCAACAGCAACCGCTGACCGGCCGCATGATCGGCGGCCAGGAGGCGCCAACCACGCCAGCGCCTGTCGCTCCGCCGGCATTGACGCCGACCGCGCACACCGCATCGCCGGCCACGCCGCAGCTCGTCCCGGCGCCCACCGCCATGCAAGGCGACGTGCCCACTGCGTTCTATGCCGACGACAGCGTCGGCGCCGTCACGCGACAGGTGCTGCGCATGCAGGTGGATGGTCGCCACGCGGGCCAACGCCTGCCCACGCTGGGCCCCGAAGCCAGCGCCAGCTACCGCCGCTATCTCGACAGTTTCAACCACCCGATTCCCGAGTTCTACGAAACCACGATCGGGAAGAATGATACCAATGGGGGCTAGTCCGTGACGGGGACACCGCTGCATCGGCACTCCAGCGCGCCGCGCCAGCGAGGGTCGATGGCCATTGCCATGATGCTGATGCTGGTCGGCCTGGTCGCCATGCTCGGCCTGCTGGAAATCGGCGACTTGTACGCGGCCAAGCGCGACACGCAGAAAGTGGCGGATCTGGCCGCGTTGGCCGGGGCGCAGCAATTGCAGAGTTGCGCATCTGCAAACAACGACGACAACGGCGCGGCACGCGGCAACGCCGTCGTTGAGAATCACTTCGACGGGACGCTCGCCATCACCTGCGGCACCTGGGACCCGACAGCGAACGCCAGCACTCCAGATCATTTCGGGCCAGTAGCTGCCGATGCTCTGCCGAATGCAGTCAAGGTGGTCGCGCAGCACCCGGTACCGCCCATCTGGGGCTTCGCCTGGAACTCGCCGGGCATGCACGTCAGCGCCCAGGCCGTCGCGGCAAACCGCGGCACGCCAATCGCATCGTTCTCCGTTGGCTCGCGGCTGTTGGGGCTCAGCCCCACCGGCCCTCTCAACCAGTTGCTCGGCAGCACGCTGGGTAACTCGCTCGGACTGCAGTTGCTCAGCTACACCGGTGTGGCCAACGGCAGCCTCTCCCTGCTTGGACTGACGCGCGCACTGCACTTGGATGCAGGCACGGTGGAGGGTGTGCTCGACACGCAGGTACGGCTCGGCGACTTCCTCGGCGGCGTCGTACAGGTGCTCCAGCAGGACGGCAACTTGTCCAGCGTGGAGATCAACAATGCGCAGACGCAGATCGCGAATATTCCGGTGCAGGTCGCGGACGTCCTGATCAGCCTGGGTGACATCCTCAACGTCAACGCGGGCACCAACAATCCCAATGTGGCACTCGACGTGGACGTCAACGCGGCGGACATCCTGAGTGCCGCGCTGCAGGCGGCCAACAGCAAGAGCGCGGTCGCGCTGGAGGTCCCCGACCTCGATCTGTTGGGGCTGGCACAGGCCGACCTCAAGCTGGCCATCATCGAGCCGCCCAAGATCGGCATTGGCCGCGCGGGCTACGACGCCAACGGGGTGCCGCTGACCGTCGCGCATACGGCGCAGATACGGCTGCAACTCAACCTGGCGGTGGCATCGGCGGTAAGCGGCAGCAACGACCTGTTGAACCTCCCGCTGCTGCTGCGCGTGTCGCTGCCCAGCACCGCCTTGTCCAAGATTCCGCTGAACCTGGAACTCGTCCCTGCCGAAGCCTGGCTGGACAGACTGGAGTGTCACGTGCCGGACGGCGGCAAGACGATCAATCGCGCGACTTTGGCCGTACAGCCCGGTGCGCTCAACGCATTCCTGGGCAAGCTGCCCGACACCACTTACGGCAATGATCACCGGCGCTGGCAAGACATCGTCAGCACCGCCATTGCCGACGAAAGCGCCTATGCGCCCCTGCTCAACCTTCGGGTCGACGTGTTGCTGTCGCTGCTGACGCCACCGGTGAAAGTGCGGCTCGATGCCTATGCCAGCGCGCCGGTGGTACGCAGCTCGGCGGTGACACATAGCTTCGAAGTGGACCCGGCGACCCCCGTCTCGGCGCAGCCGGACATGTCCTGGTCGGCCGATACCGGGCAGGACCTGCTGGCCTCCGCCCTGAGCACGCTATTTACACCCAATGTGCTCAAGGCGCGGCTGCAGCTCGGCGGCCTGGGCTTGGCGGGCAGCGTCGTCGAGGCCCTGGTCAACAACCTCACGCCCATCGTCACCGGCGTCCTGGGCATACTCAACCCCGTGCTCGCACCCGTGTTTTCAATCTTGGACACAGCCCTGGTCGGGCCGCTGCTGCATGTGCTCGGCATCGACGTTGGCGCGGCCGACACGCACCTGATGTCGGTGCAATGCAACACCGGCGTCCAACTGGTCTACTGACACGCGCGCCATACACAAGCCCGGCTCTTGACCCCCCACCGCCTACATTTAGACTTTACCAATCAATTCGCGACCCTAAGTCTTTCGACAGCCGCGAGGCAACGCGAACCGAACACAATGGATGGGAATGCACAGATGAATGAGACGACGCTCATCGCCAGTACCCGACGCCGCCTGATGCCGATGATCGCGGTTGTCCTGGCGTGTGCATTCCTGCCCGCATGCGCCAGCTTCCCCGAGGCGACTGCCGCCCACGCCGACACGACGCAAGCCACGCACGCGGTACCGCCACCTGGCACCAGCAACCCGCCCAGCACCGCCGCAGCACCAGCGAACGACGGCAGCGACAGCTCGCCCGGCAGCAACGCGGCGGCCAACCTGCAACGCTTGATCGACAGCCACCAGTTGACCGAGCTGCGCACCACGTACAGTGCGTCGTACGGCACCAGCCTGCTGTTCCAGACAGACAAGCTGGTCTACTACATCGCACTGTTCCGCAACAAGCAGTTCTGGCGTGTGATCCAGACCGACTCCTACGAGACCGCCGAAAATACCTACAACACCTTCGTCAAACAGACGCGCGACCTGGCGCAAGTGGAAATCGACGCCACGCGTCTGCAGGCTGGCAAGGCCTATGCCGAGCGCATGATCACGCTGAACCAGAAGCGCCTGCAGAACCTGGAACAGGACAAGGGCTACCAGGAGCAGCAGGCGAAGCAGGTGGTTGCAGCCCAGGAGCAGGCCAAACAGCAGGCGGTATCGCTCAGCGAGGATCTGAACAGCACCAGCAAACAGCTGGATGCGATGAAGCAGAATATCGAAGCATTGGAAAAGCAGCAGGCGAATCCAACCTTGCTGCTACCCACGTCCAGCGCCTCAAACAATTCCCCGCCGGCGCAAACCCCGGTACCAAACACGCCACAGAATTCCGGCGGGTGACGCGCGCCCTGGCCGGGACAGCAGGCCAGGCAAAGCGCCGCGCCCTTCTCGCCACGAGCCAGCGCCACAAGTACACCGCGATCAACCACTCGGCGCGGCATGGCGGTCGCGCCCGGCGTCGCCGTCTGCGACTTGCGCCTACTCCACCGTGACCGACTTGGCCAGGTTGCGGGGCTGGTCGACGTCGGTGCCGCGTTGCACGGCGACGTGGTAGGCGAGGAGCTGCAGCGGCACGGTGAACACCACCGGGGCGATGAAGTCGCCGCCGGAGGCAACGCGCAGCATGACACCCTGGCTGGCCATGTCGTCCATCCTGGCGCCGCCGTCGGCAAATACGATCAGGCGGCCGCCACGCGCGCGTACTTCCTGCAGGTTGGACTTGAGCTTGTCCAGCAGCGGGCCGTTTGGCGCCACCGCCACCACCGGCATGTCCTCGTCCACCAGCGCCAGCGGGCCGTGCTTCAGCTCGCCGGCGGGATAGGCCTCGGCGTGGATATAGGAAATTTCCTTGAGCTTGAGCGCGCCTTCCAGCGCGACCGGGTATTGCACGCCGCGGCCGAGGAACAGCGCGTGCTGGCGGGTGATGAACTCGGCCGCCAGTTCGACGATGGCCGGTTCCAATTCCAATGCGCGGTTGACCGCCGCCGGCAGGTGCTGCAACTGCGCGCACAGCTCGCGGTAGCGGGGTGGCTCCAGGCCGCGGTGGCGAGCCAACTCAAGCGCCAGCAGGGCCAGCGCCGTCAATTGGGTGGTGAAGGCCTTGGTCGAAGCCACGCCAACTTCCACCCCGGCGCGCGTCAGCAGCTTCAGGTCGGCCTCGCGCACCAGGGATGACTCGGGCGAGTTGCAGATCACCAGTGTGCCGAGGTAGCCGCGCCGCCGCGCCTCGCGTGTGGCGGCGAGCGTGTCGGCGGTTTCGCCGGATTGGGAAATGGCCACGAACAAACTGTCCGCGGGCACCACGACCTGGCGATAACGGTACTCGCTCGCCACCTCGACGCTGACCGGCACGTGGGCCAGGCCTTCGAGCCAGTAGCGGGCGACCAGGCCGGCGTTGTAGCTTGTGCCGCAGGCGACGATGTGCACGCCGCGCACCTTGGAGAACAACTGGTCGCTGTCGATGCCGAAGATGTTGGGCAGCACGCCGTGCTCGCCCAGCCGCGCTTCCAGCGTATCGGCGATGGCACGCGGTTGTTCGAAGATTTCCTTCTGCATGTAATGCCGATAGCTGCCGCGGTCGGCCGCGTCCATGGACAGCTCGCTCTCGTGCTCGGCGCGCTCGACCGGCGTGCCGTCCAGCGCGCAGATGCCGACGCTGCGGCGGGTGATCTCCACCACGTCGCCTTCCTCCAGGTAGACCATGCGGTTGGTCACCTGGATCAAGGCCTGGGCGTCGGAGGCCAGGAAATTCTCGCCTATGCCCAGCCCGACCAGCAGCGGCGCGCCGCGTCGGGCACCGACGATGCGCTCCGGCGTGTCGCGGTCCAGCACGGCGATGGCGTAGGCGCCCTCGAGCTCGCGCACCGTGGCCAGCACCGCATCGCGCAGGTCCATGCCGGTGGCCAGGCGCTCGTCGATCAGCGCCGCGATCACCTCGGTGTCGGTTTCCGAGGAGAACACCCGCCCACGCGCCTGCAAGGCCGCACGCAGCGGCACGTGGTTCTCGATGATGCCGTTGTGCACGATCGCCACGCGGCCGGAGACCTGCGGGTGCGCATTGCCCTCGCTGGGCACGCCGTGCGTGGCCCAGCGCGTGTGCGCGATGCCGGTGCCACCGGGAAACGGATCGACCAGGTAGCGCGCTTCCATCTCGCGCACCTTGCCCTTGGCGCGCACGCGCAGCAGCTTGCCGGCGTGCAGCACGGCAATGCCCGCCGAGTCGTAGCCACGGTACTCGAGCGCCTTGAGGCCGACGATGAGGAGCGGCGCCACGTCACGCTGGGCTACCGCAGCAACGATTCCACACATGCCATTACGCTCCAGGATGATGCATGCCGACCAGTCCGCGGGCTCACCGGCGCCTGCCTCGCGGTCGCGCCGGCATGACCGGTCGCCGCCAGCTCAATTCACCTTGCGCCGCAGGTAATTCAACAGGTCAATGCGGGTGATGAGGCCGAGGAAACGCTCGCCGTCCATGACGATGGCAACGTGCCCGCGGTCGAACACCGGCAGCAGCGCCTCGATCGACGAGGTCACCGGCAACTGGTGCAGTTCGCGGATCATGGCCATGGACACCTTGTCGTTGAAACGCGTCTCGTCGGTGTGCACGTGCAGCAGCACGTCCGATTCGTCGACGATGCCGACCAGGCGCTCGCCGTCCATCACCGGCAATTGCGACACGTCGTACAGCTTCATGCGCGTGTAGGCGGTGATCAGCTGCTCATCCGGCCCCACCACCACGGTGCCGCGCTCGGCAAACGGGCGCAGCAGCAGGTCGCGCAGGTCGCCGTGCTGCTCCTGCGCAATGAAGCCGTTGTCCAGCATCCAGTAATCGTTGTAGAGCTTGGACAGATACTTGTTGCCGGTGTCGCAGACCAGGGTCACCACGCGCTTGGGGCTCGTCTGCTCGCGGCAATAGCGCAGGGCCGCCGCAACCAGGGTGCCGGTGGAGGAGCCACCGAGCACGCCCTCGCTGGCCAGGAGCTGGCGCGCGGTGAGGAAGCTTTCGCCATCGGTGATGGCATAGGCCTTTTTCACCCGGCTGAAGTCGCTGATGCTGGGCAGGAAATCCTCGCCTATGCCCTCGACCATCCAGCTCGCGGACTTGGCCTTGAGCTCGCCATGGTTGATGTACTCGGCAAGCACCGAACCGACCGGATCGGCCAGGATCAGTTCGGTTGCCGGCGAATGCTCGGCGAAAAACTGCGAGAGCCCGGTCATCGTGCCCGAGGAGCCGCAGCCAACGACGATGGCGTCGACTTGGCCGTCCATCTGCTCGAGGATCTCGGGCCCGGTGGTCGTACGGTGCGCCGCCGGGTTGTCCGGGTTGCCGAACTGGTTGATGAAGTACGCGCCAGGCGTCTCGGCGGCAATGCGCGCGGCCATGTCCTGGTAATACTCGGGATGGCCCTTGGCCACGTCCGAGCGGGTAAGCACCACCTCGGCGCCCATGGCCTTGAGGTTGAAGATCTTCTCCCGGCTCATCTTGTCCGGTACCACCAGGATCAGGCGATAGCCCTTGGCTTGCGCCACCAGCGCCAGGCCAAGCCCGGTGTTGCCGGCCGTGCCTTCCACCAAGGTGTCGCCCGGCTTGATCTTGCCGGCGCGCTCGGCGCCCTCGATCATCGACACGCCGATGCGGTCCTTGATCGAGCCGCCGGGGTTCACGTTTTCCAGCTTCAGGAACAACGTGCACAAGCCGGTATCCAGCCCATGCGTCTGCAGCATCGGCGTCTGGCCGATGAGTTCGAGAATGCTCTGTTGGACCGTCATGGCTATTCCGTATACGCGCCGCCAGCATGCTGCGACGGATCGCGCTGGCACGGCGGACATGATAGCCGACGGCTGTGGGGCCAAGACCGGTGGCGGCAACCCGCGTTGGCGCCGACCTCGTTGCGGCTGCTTGCGCGCGGGCAATACCGCCGCAAGCAGCCGGACGGCCTTTGGATCAGTGGACCATATGCCTGCGATCGGCCCAGATGCGTTCCAGTCGCGCCTTGGCGACGAGTTTTTCCTTCTTCATGCTGACCAGGGTGTTCGGATCGATGGGAAGCACACCGATGTCCGCGTCGTGCACCTTGCTGTCCAGTTCCTGGTGGTGCTGGTACAACCGGCGAAACTCCACGTCGGCCTTCAGCAATGCCTCCACATCCTCGCGCTGATCATTTTCAAACATGAGTTCAACCTCTCGATGAGTGAGTCCGAGATGGCAACCCGCCCACGAACGCCCGGCCCATCGCCGCGGCAGAGTCGCGGAACGCAGGCAACGATACATACGAGGGACATAGGCATGTGTCGGGTCAAGAGCCGTCAGGCGAGTGCCTGCCGGTGACTCGACCCTACTACGCCAGGCAGGCGCTTACAAGCCACCGAATCAGGCCGGGTTCACGGCCTGATTGGACGACTAAACCTTTAATTTACATACAGTTAACCTGAGTGGCCGGAAGCCGCATGGCACCGCGCCAGGCGGCCACACAGGCCTCGCACCTGGTGTCGATACGGACGGCTTGGCGGCTATTTCCGGTGCTTGGTGTCGTGCTTGGTGTCGTGCTTGGCAGCCGGTTTCTTCGCCGGCGCCGAAGAAGACGCTGCCGGTTGCGTGGGCTGGTCCTGCTGCATCTGCGAGCGCATCTCCTTGGCCGCCTTGGCCGCCAGGGCCGCCTGCCGTTGCGCGGCCTTGGCCACGCGGCTTTGCGCCGCGGCCAGCTGTTTGGCCTTGTCCGCCTCCGCCCGGGCCTGGTCGGCCGCCTCCGAATACGCCTGACCCTGGGCCTGCGCCCGCGCCGCCTCTTCCTGGGCCAGCTGGTACTGCAGGCGCTGGCGCTCCAGTTCGCGGCGTGCGGCGGCGATGTCCTGCCGGCTGTTTTCCAGCAGGATCTGGTCGTGTTCGCGGTCGAGCTGGGCCAGCTTCATCCGCGCGTCCTGCAGCTGCGCCGCGACTTTGGCGAGGTCGACCTGGCGCTCGGCCAGGTACAGGTCGCGCGGGCGGTCCTTGCGGCCGGCGTGCGCCAGCCGGTTGATCGCGTCGCGGGCGCGCGCCTGCTCGGCCTGGGCATAGCTGCCCAGGGTCTGGTCACTGGCCAACTGGTCGAGGCTGGCAGTCAAGCGCGCCACGTCCATCGTATCCTGCTTGGCCTGGGCCGTGCCGCCCACGCCCAACGCCAGTACCAGCGCCAGGACCACCCCCGTCACCGGCTGCTTCATGGCCGCACCCCCTGGATTTGCCCGGCCGCGCTAGTCGGTGCCGCGGGCACCGATTGTGCCTGCGCCGGCTGGCTCCCGGAAGCCGGCGGCACGGTCTGGAAACCGGCGCTGGGCGCCGGGGCGGCCTGTGTCGGCTGTCCTTGATCGCCGGCAGCGGCGCCCGCAGAGCCCGCCGCTGCGGGCAAGTCTGGCAACGCTGCCACCGGTTGGGCCTGATTACCGCCCGCCGATGGTTCCGGCGCGGATGCCGCACCCTGGTCCGGCACCGACCCGGCAGGCCGCCGCAGCCGGTTGTTGTCGGCAATCTTCTGTTCGATCTGCGCCCGTGCTGCGCCGAGCCGGCCCTTGGCGGCAGCAAGCTCGGCATCCGCCTGGGCTTCGGCCGCCAGCGACGCCGCGTCCGCGTACTTGCGCTCAGCCATGGCGCCTTGCGCTTGCTGGAACTTGTCCTGGGCAAAGCCCAGGTCCACCGGAGCATAATCGGCAGCGTGCGCATCGCGCGCCGCCTGCAGCTGGCTTTGCGCCAGGTTCATGGCGTTGTCCGGAGGAGGAACCGAGGCGCAGCCCGCCAACAGCAGCATCGAGAACACGCTCAAGCCCGCAACGATCCGGCCGACATAGGTTGTAGTCCCGACACCACGGGAAAAGACGCGCACCATCACATTCCTCACAGAAACTTCGGGGTATTGTGGCGAGGCTCAATCGATCTTTGCAACGAGCAGCGGAGGCGAAGGGGGAAAATGGACATCGGTTATTTCCTCAAGCTCATGTTGGACAAGGGCGCTTCGGACATGTTCCTCAGCACCGGCGCCCCGGTAAACATCAAGGTCGAAGGCAAACTGTACCCGCTCGGCAACACCGGGCTGCCCAGCGGCATGGTCAAGAAGATCGCCTACTCGCTGATGGACGAGGGCCAGGTGCCGCAGTTCGAGCGCGCGCTGGAGCTGAACATGGCGCTGGCGGTCAAGGACACCGGGCGTTTTCGCGTCAACGTGTTCAAGCAGCGCGGCGAAGTCGGCATGGTGATCCGCGCCATCAAGAGCGAGATCCCGAGCATCGAGGAGCTGCGCCTGCCCAGCATCTTCAACAGGCTCATCATGGAACCGCGGGGGCTGATCCTGGTGGTCGGCGCCACCGGTTCGGGCAAGTCGACGACGCTGGCGGCCATGATCGATCAGCGCAACCAGCACGCGCCTGGGCACATCCTCACCATCGAGGACCCCATCGAATACCTGCACCGCCACAAGCATTCCATCGTCAACCAGCGCGAAGTCGGCCTGGACACGCACAGTTTCAAGGAAGCGCTGAAGAACGCCATGCGCGAGGCGCCCGACGTGATCATGATCGGCGAGATCCGCGACACCGACACCATGGAGGCGGCAATCGCGTTTTCCGAAACCGGCCACCTGTGCCTGGCCACCCTGCACTCCAACAACTCGGACCAGACCCTGGAGCGCATCCTGAATTTCTTCCCCGAATCGGCCCATCGCAACGTGCTGATGAACCTGGCGCTCAACCTGCGCGCCGTCATCAGCCAACGCCTGGTGACCGGCAAGGATGGCCGCCGCCTGCCGGCCGCCGAGGTCTTGCTGAACACGCCGCTGATCAGCGACATGATCCGCCGCGGGCAGATCCACGAAGTGAAGGAAGCCATGGACCACAGCCTGCAGGAAGGCATGCAGACCTTCGACCAGTCGCTGTACCGCCTGTACAAGGAAGGCCGCATCGACCTCGAGGAGGCGCTGGACAAGGCCGACTCGCGCGACGGCCTGGCCCTCAAGATCCGCCTGGCCGCTGGCGCCACCGATCCCGAGGCCCTGGTCGCCAACGACCCCTACGGCATGGGTTTCTAGCCGGCCGGTCAACCCGCCTCGGGCTGCGCCTCGGGCACGGCACGGCGGAAAGCGTCCAAGGCGCTGCACACCTGGTCGATGCGGGACAACGTCGGGTAGGCCTCCATCGGCAGGTGCCAGCGCCGGGCGTTGTAGACCTGTGGCACCAGGCAGGCATCGGCCAGCGTCGGCGTATCGCCGTGGCAAAACCGCCCAGTGGCCGGATCGCCGGCCAGCATGGCTTCCAGAGCATCGAAGCCGGTGGCGATCCAGTGCCGCGCCCACACCTTCTTGCGCTCGTCGTCGATGCCAAGCTCAGCTTGCAGGTATTGCAGCACGCGCAGGTTGCCCAGCGGGTGCACATCGCAGGCCACGGCCAGCGCCAGCGCCCGCACCCGCGCCCGGCCATCACGGTCGGCCGGCAGCAGCGGCGGCGCCGGCCATTTCTCTTCCAGGTATTCCACAATGGCCAGCGACTGGGTGAGCACCAGGTCGCCATCCACCAGGCTGGGCACGAGCTGCTGCGGGTTGAGCGACAGGTACGCCGGTGCGTGCTGCTGCCCGCCCTCCCGCAGCAGGTGCACGCTGCGGCTGGCATACGGCAAGCCCTTCAGGTTGAGCGCGATGCGTACCCGATAGGACGCGCTGGAGCGCCAGTAGTCGTACAGCATCAGATCTGCGGCCATGGCATGCCTCCGCTGGAAATGAAAACCGGGGTCAGAGTGCACTTTCGACGCCAATGCTGGTGGACATACCGTCACTTCCACCGAAAGTGCACTCTGACCCCGGTTTTCCGTTGTTTGCATGCACCTTGCTTGCCCGGGACAATGCAATTCCGCGGGTGCATGGGCGCCCGCACATGATACCGGAGCTGCATCATGGCCATCCTGCGCATGGGTGATCTCGAGCTGCGCGGCAAGCGCGTGCTGATCCGCGAAGACCTCAATGTCCCCCTGGATGCCGATGGTCACATCACCTCGGCGCAGCGGCTCAGCGCCGCGCTGCCCACGATCCGCAGCGCGCGCGACGCTGGCGCGGGCGTCATGGTGCTATCACACCTCGGTCGACCCCATGAAGGCGAGTACGACCCGGCCTTCTCGCTGGCGCCGGTGGCCAAGTGGCTGACAACCGCCCTGGACACGCCCGTGCCGCTGGTGCGCGACTACCTCGACGGCGTGGACGTGGCCGAGGGCGCCGTGGTGGTGCTGGAAAACTGCCGCATGAACCGCGGTGAGGCCAAGGATGACGAGGCCCTGGCCAAGCGTTACGCGGACCTGTGCGACATCTTCGTGATGGACGCGTTCGGCACCGCGCACCGCGCCCAGGCCTCGACCCACGGCGTCATCCGCTTCGCGCCCGTGGCCGCCGCCGGGCCCCTGCTCAGCGCCGAGCTCGAGGCCCTGGGCCGAGCTCTCGAGCATCCCAAACGGCCAATGCTGGCGATCGTGGGCGGCTCCAAGGTATCCACCAAGCTCGAGCTGCTGGACAGCCTACTGACCAAGGTCGACCAGTTGATCGTCGGCGGCGGCATCGCCAATACCTTCCTGCTGGCTGCCGGCCATCCCATCGGCAACTCGCTGGTCGAACCGGACCTGGTCGATGCCGCGCGCAAGGTGCTGCAAGACGCCAGGCAACGGAATGCCGAGATACCGCTGCCCACCGACGTGGTGGTGGCGAACACCTTCTCCGCCAACGCCGCGGCCACGGTGAAGCCGGCGGATCACGTGGGCCCCGACGAGATGATCCTCGACGTGGGCCCGGAAACCGCCCAGCGTTACGCCGCCATGATTGCCGACAGCGGCACCGTGATCTGGAACGGCCCGGTGGGCGTGTTCGAATTCGACGCGTTCGCCCAGGGCACGGAGACTGTGGCCCGCGCCATCGCCAAGTCGGCGGCATTTTCGCTGGCCGGCGGCGGCGACACGCTCGCAGCCATCGACAAGTACGGCATCGGCAGCGACATCTCGTACATCTCCACAGGCGGCGGCGCCTTCCTGGAGTTCCTGCAAGGCGAGACCTTGCCGGCCGTGGCCGCCCTCCAGGCCCGCGGCTCGCACTAGCCAAAAGCGGAGTCAGAGTGGCCTTTCGACACCAGCGACGAGGAACCTCGTCGGATCGGCAGTCGAAAGACCACTCTGACCCCGGTTTCCGCGCCGTCCACGTCTATAGGGACCTGTCGGCAGCCCATTAATTTGGCCTGAACCCGCCAACTGCCTATGTAGGCAGGCTTCAGGCGCAGATCGTTCCAATAACCCTCGCCGAGCTGGAACCAGCCGAAAGCGGACAGTTCTTAACATTTCTTAAATATTGAACTGTGCGGTATTGAATTATCTGCCGGCTGCTCCATCTTAGTGGCACAGGGGTCGCCATCCGGTCAATCCGGAGGTGGCACCTGCCGCGGCAGCGGGCACTTCCGCCCACGACCGCATTTATAACAACAGGAGAATCTCCTCATGAAAAAGACCCTACTTGCCATAACCCTCGCATCGGCCGGACTGTTCGCTGCAACGGCGGCGAGCGCACAGGACATGTCTGCCGGCAAGGGCGGCTGGTTCATCAACGGCAATGTGGGCCAGGCGTCGCTCGACCACGGTCCGTATAACGACGACACCACGGGTTACGCCATCAACGGCGGCTACCGTTGGGCTCTCAATCCATCAGCCGCACTGGGTGTGGAGGTGGGCTACAACGACCTGGGCAACATCCACGCGAAGAACATCTTCCAGAGCGGCCCGGTGATCCAGGACAACAAGTCCCAGCTGCATGGCTGGACGGCCGGCGTGAATGGCCATTTCAACTTCAACCCCAACTGGTACGTGAGCGCACGCGGAGGCTTGTACAGCTGGACCGGTCATGGCTTGAACAACGACGTCAACCCCATCCGCAAGGGCCTGGATGACACCAGCTGGTACGCCGGTGCCGGCGTCGGCTACGACTTCAGCAACAACGTCAGCCTGGGCATCAACTACGACCACTACGATGCGTCCAAGCAGGGCGTCAACCTAGGCACCAACCTGATCTCGGTGAGTGCCGAGTACCGCTTCTGATCAAAGGATCGATCCTGGCAACGCAGAAGGGCGCCCTGGCGGCGCCCTTCTTTATGTCTGCCATCCCGCGAGCGAGCCCAAGGACCGCGTCCCTACGCGGGGACGCCTGCGCGCAGGGTTACTTGCCGCTGCTCCACTGGCCGAGCGCGGCTAGGCCGTTGTCGCGCGCCCGGGCAAAGACGATTTTTTGCGCCTCGGCGACGTTCGCCTTGGTGTCCTTGGCCCACAGCTTCAGCGCGCTGCTCACCATGGCCCGGCCATAGGAGAAGCTCAGCGGCCAGGGATGCGGACCCAACCGGTTGATCGCGTTCAGGTGCGCCGTGGCCTGCTCGTCGGTCTGCCCACCGGAGAGGAATACGATCCCCGGCAAGGCCGCTGGCACCGTGCTCTTCAACACGCGCACCGTAGCCTCGGCGACGTCGTCGATGTCGGCCTGGTCGGCGCAATCGGTGCCGGCAATCACCATGCTGGCCTTCAGGATCGTGCCCTCGAGCATCACGTTCTGCTCGTACAAGGCGCTGAACAGGCTGCGCAGTACGGCTTCGTGCACTTCATAGCTGACCGCCAGGTCATGGTCGCCGTCCATCAGCACTTCGGGTTCGACCATCGGCACCAGGCCGGCTTCCTGGCACAAGGCCGCGTAACGCGCCAGGGCGTGGCAGTTGGTCTCGATCGCGGTGGAACTCGGTGTGTCCTCGCTGATCTTGATCACGGCGCGCCACTTGGCAAATTGGGCACCGAGCTTGGCGTACCCCTGCAGGCGCTCGCGCAAGCCGTCCAGGCCCTCGGTCACCACGTCGCCTGGGAAACCGGCGAGCGGCTTGGGGCCCTTGTCCACCTTGATGCCGGGAATGATCCCGGCCTTGCGCATGGCCACCGGGAACGGCTCGCCAGTGCCCACGGTCTGGCGGATGGTCTCGTCGTACAGGATGGCGCCGGAGATGTGCTCCTTCAGGCCGGGAGTGGTGACCAGCATTTCGCGATACGCGCGCCGAATTTCCTCGGTGCTCTCCAGGCCGACGGCTGTGAGGCGCTTGGTGATGGTGCCGGTCGATTCGTCGACCGCGATAATGCCCTTGCCGGGCGCAACCATCGCCAAGGCGACGTTTTCAAGATCTTCGATGCTCATGGGAACTCCGCTCGGGGGTGCGCTGCGCGCGCCGACAGTGGTTGCCGCGGCAGGAACCGCCCGCGTCATTCAAACCCGCGATTATAGGCCAGTTTCGGCTGCATATGCCGGCCAGCGGCCAGGGCTGCGCCAGCCGTCATTCGGGATAGCCGGGCAACTGGCAGGGCTCCATCAGTTTCTTGCGGGCAGCAGGATCGTCCGGCGAGTTGAACGGCACCACGTAATAGGTCAATACCGGCTCGCGTTTGCCATTGGTCAGCGACGGGCCGTAGCGGAACTGCTTGACCGCGTTGGTGGCGATGCTGCCAAGGTCACTTTGCGGCACCAACTTGACCAGTTTCACGTCGCGCGGAATGCCGTCCGAACCCACCATGTAGGTCACCGTCGCGCAGCCCGGAGTCATCAGGTTTTGCCCACTGTTGGGCGCCTCCAGCGTCACCGAGCGGTTGAGCAGGATCCAGTAGCGGTAAAGGTTGGCCTCGTTGATCTTGCGCGACTGCGCAAACAACGGACCCACACAACCCAGGGCAAGCGCCAGCACGAGTGTCTGCCTGACCAGCGACATGGAAGATTTCATAGCGGACTCCCGTTCGAGATGAAGACCTCTCGAAGTGTAGACAACAACAGTTGCCAAGACGTGAACCGCACCGATGCGGGCGGCTACAAATCGCGCAGGCTCTCGACCATGCCACCGGCGCCGACGGCCAGCAGCTTCAAGGTATTGGTGCCCCCACCCAGGCCCACGCGGTCGCCGTGGGTCAGGATGACGCGATCGCCCTCGGCCAGCAAACCCTGGGCAAACAACTGTTGTACCGCGGCGCGGGCGGTGGCGGCGGAGTTCTGCCCCTCGTGGCTGAACGCGACCGGCTGCACGTCGCGCAGCAGCAACATGCGCCGCCGCGCCTCGGGGAATGGCGACAAGGCGTAGATGGGAATGGCGCTGCGGTAGCGCGACAGCCACTGCGCGGTCGCCCCGGACTCGGTCAGGGCGACGATGCCGCGCACGTCGACCTCGCCGGCCAGCACCATCGCCGCCAGGGCAATCGCCTGGTCGGTGCGATCCAGCTGGGGGCCGGCAGCGGTGAAATCGGCCTTCGATTCAAACTGGTGCTCCGCAGCCAGGCAGATGTCGCGCAAGGCCGCCACGGCCTTGTCCGGATGCTCGCCCGCGGCCGACTCCTCCGACAGCATCACCGCATCGGTGCCGTCGATGACGGCGTTGGCGACATCCAGCACCTCGGCCCGGGTCGGAATGGGCGCGTGCACCATAGACTGCAGCATCTGCGTGGCGGTGATCACCGCGCGGTTGCCGCGCACGGCCTCGCGGATGATCTTCTTCTGCAGGCCGGGCAACTGGGCATAGCCGATCTCCACCCCGAGGTCGCCGCGCGCCACCATGACCACGTCGGAAGCATCGATGATCTCGCCCAGCAACGGAATGGCATCGGCGCGTTCGATCTTGGCCACCAGTGCAGCGCCACCGCCGGCCTCGCGCAGGAGCCGCCGTGCCAGGTGCATGTCCGCGGCCGAGCGCACGAACGACACGGCCAGGAAATCCGCGCCAATCTCGGCCGCCAGGCGAATGTCATGCTTGTCCTTGTCGGAGAGCGCGGTCACCGACAAGCCCCCGCCCTGGCGGTTCAAGCCCTTGCGGTTGCTGAGCCGGCCGCCCACGCGCACCGTGCAGCGCACTTCGCTGCCGGCCACCTCGCGCACGGTCAGCGAAATCAGCCCGTCGTTGAGCAACAGCACGTCGCCGACGCCGACGTCGCCCGGCAAACCCGCGTAACTCACGCCGACGCGATGCTGGTCCCCGACCGGCGCATCCGGCCGGCAATCAAGCACGAAGGGCTCGCCCTCGGCCAGCTCCACCGCGCCCTGGGCGAAGGTCTCGATGCGGATCTTCGGCCCTTGCAGGTCGGCCAGCACGCCAACCTCACGCCCCAGCCGCTCGCGGATGCCACGCACCGCCCCGGCCCGCGCGCGATGGTCGTCCGCGGTACCGTGGGACAGGTTCAGGCGTACCACGTCGACGCCAGCCACCAGCAGCTTCTCCAGCATGCCGGGAGCATCGGTGGCAGGTCCCAGGGTGGCGACGATCTTGGTTCGGCGGGAAGCGTCGGACATCACACGAGCCTAGGAGCTGGGACGGTGGGAACGCAAGCGACCCTGCGGCTGGTGCTGGCGCGGCGCGTCGTTCGTCAGGGCGGCGTCGAGGACCGCTGCCAGGCGCCGACTCGCCACGCGCAGGCGCTGTTCGGCCACCGGCCGCTCGGCGCGCACATAGGCCGCGTCGATGCGGCGCGTCTGCGGATAAAAGCCCGGCAGTGCCGTGATGCGGCACGATTCCTGGGCCCACTGCGCGTAAGCGGCAGCATCGGCACCATCCGCATCTTGCGACGCCCAACCAGGCTGGGCCTCGAGCAGGCGCGCATAGGCCGGCGCCCTCAGCCCCCGGCTTGCCAGCAAGCCCGAATCCCATACCCGATGCAGGTTGCTGCCACGCCCGTCGAAACGCACTTGCCAGGCGTTGCCGCCCTTGTCATGGCGCGAGCCGGCATGCAGGGGCTGGTGGACGTCGCCGACGAAGTGCACGACGAACTTCAGCGCCTCGAGCCGGACGACATCGCTCCGGCTGCGGTCGGCCAGCACCGCGACATAGTGCGCAATGCCGTCGACCACGCACTGTCCCTTGCGGCAATCCTGCGCCGGCTGAAACTCACAGGCGGGGCCGCGAAAATCCACGTAATGCTGCCGCCGCGTGCGCTGCCACAAGGTCCGCTCGGCGGGATCGTCCTGGATCGCATCGGCCCAACTGGACACCGCCGCCAGGCTCTCCGCGTGCCCGATGGCCAGCAGGTGCAGCACCTCGGCGCGGGCGCCGGCACCCAGTTGCCGCTGCGCGAGCTCGGCAATGATGGCGTGTCCCAGTGGGCCCCAGGCCTGCACCGGCCAGGCCAACGTACAAGCGAGCAAGACCGTGAGCAGCCGAGCGACACCCCGCATCCCCTTCCCCCCTTACAGCGCCGGCCACCCCGCCGAGGCCATCCGCGCATGATGGCACGGCTGTGCGACAGAAAACCGCATGCCAACCGTCGCGCGGGCGGCGCACGCCGCCGCGCCGCTCAGCCAGGCGACGGGTAAGCCGCCCGCTTTGCCGCTAAAATCACCGGACTATGAGTCCGCACGACGCGGCTCGATGCATCCCAATCGGAGGACGTCGCTTCATGGCCATCAAAGTCGCCATCAACGGTTACGGCCGTATCGGCCGCAACATCCTGCGGGCCTTGTACGAAGCCGGCCGGACCCAGGAACTGCAGATCGTCGCCATCAATGATCTGGGCGATGCCCAGACCAACGCCCACCTCACCCAGTACGACACTGCGCACGGCAAGTTCCCCGGCACGGTCAGCGCCGAAGGCGGCTACATCATCGTCAACGGCGACAAGATCAAGGTGTGCGCGGAGCGCGACCCGAGCAAGCTGCCCTGGGGCGAGCTCGGCGTCGACCTAGTGCTGGAATGCACCGGCTTGTTCCGCAGCAAGGCCAAGGCCAGTGCGCATCTCGCCGCCGGGGCGAAGAAGGTGATCATCTCCGCGCCCGGCGCCGACGACGTCGACGGCACCTTTGTGTGCGGGGTCAATACCGACCAGCTGAGCGCGCAGGCCCAGGTGATCTCCAACGCCAGCTGCACCACCAATTGCCTGGCGCCGCTGGCCAAGGTGCTGGATGCGGGAGTGGGCATCGTGCACGGCCTGATGACCACGATCCATGCCTACACCAACGACCAGGTGCTCACCGACGTCTACCACTCGGATCTGCGCCGCGCGCGCTCGGCCACCATGAACCAGATCCCGACCAAGACCGGCGCGGCATCTGCCGTCGGCCTGGTGCTGCCGGGTCTGAACGGCAAGCTGGATGGCTTCTCCATGCGCGTGCCGACCATCAACGTCTCGGTCGTGGACCTGACCTTCGTCGCCAAGCGCGCCACCAGCAAGGACGAGATCAACCGCATCATCGAGGCAGCAGCGAACGGCGCGATGAAGGGCATCATCGAGGTCAACACGCAGCCGCTGGTGTCGAGCGACTTCAACCACAACCCGGCATCGTCCATCTTCGACGCGACGCAAACCCGGGTCATGGAAGGCACCCTGGTCAAGGTGCTGAGCTGGTACGACAACGAATGGGGCTTCTCGAACCGCATGCTGGACCTGGCCGTCACCTGGATGGCCGTCCGCTAGGAATCGGGCCTGAGCGCAGCTCCGGGCTCCGCGGCGCCATCGCCGCGAGTCCGGAGCCCACGCCGCGTCCTACAGCTCGCGCTTCAACAGCGGCAGCTTGTCCGGCACGCCATCCCACTCCGCGGCGTCCGGCAGCTCGGGGATCTTGCTGGTCAGCACCGGCCAGTCCGGCGCCAGCTCGGCGTTGATCGACAGGTAGATTTCCTGCCCCGCAGGCACGTCCATGTCCGCATAGATGGCGTTGACCGGGCACTCCTCCACGCACAGCGTGCAGTCGATGCACTCTTCCGGGTCGATCACCAGGAAATTCGGCCCGGCGTGGAAGCAGTCGACCGGACACACCTCCACGCAATCGGTGTACTTGCAGTTGACGCAATTGTCGGTGACTACGTGGGTCACGGGCCTTCCTCCACGCGTGGATCGTCGCACAGCAGTGTTCAACAGGCCGGGACGCAGCGTGCTGATCCACGTTACACCGCCACGGTCCCGACAGGGTCCGCATCGTGTCACACGCGACGGGCCGAGCCAAGCTGCGGCAACACGTCACACGCGCCGGCTGATGCAAGTCAGGATGATGTCACGGGTCGCAACGCAAAATACCTCTGCAGTCCATTCACTGGTTTACAGGAGACTCCACCCATGATGCGCAAGCTTTTCGCCATTGCCTTGTTGTGCCTGCTGTCCACCCCGCTGCTCGCAGCCGAGTGCGCCACCACGATCGAAGGCAACGACGCCATGCAGTTCAACAAGAAGACCATCACGGTGCCCAGCACCTGCAAGACTTTCTCGGTCACCCTGAAGCACGTCGGCAAGCTGCCGAAGACCGCCATGGGCCACAACTGGGTACTCACCCACAGCAACGACAAGGACGGCGTGGTTGCCGACGGCATGAAGGCCGGCGCAGCCAACAGCTACGAGAAGCCGAATGACGCGCGGATCATTGCCCACACCAAGCTGCTCGGTGGTGGCGAGTCCGATACCGCCACGTTCGACGTGGCCAAGCTCAAGAAGGGCGAGACCTATGCGTACATCTGCACCTTCCCCGGCCATGCCGCGCTGATGCACGGTACGCTCAGCATCGGCAGCTGAACGCCCGACGCCTACCCACCTTGCGCCCGATCTTCATGGCCGGGCGCATTCGTCTCCCGCCTCCCGACAGGTACCGCACCCCACCATGAGCAGCGCACCGCCCGGCCTGGACACGTCCGGCATTGCCCGCCTGGTCGACCGCTTCTATGAACGCGTCCGCGTGGATCCCGAGATCGGGCCGGTGTTCAACGCGGCAGTCCATGACTGGGACGCGCACAAGCGCCTGCTCACCTCGTTCTGGTCATCCATCGCCTTGCGGGCCGGCACCTACCGCGGCAATCCCATGGCCGCGCACCGGCCGCTGCCGATCCATGCCGGGCATTTCACGCGCTGGCTGGCGCTGTGGCGCGAGACCTGTGCGCAGGAGCTCGATGCCGAGCACGCCGCGCAACTGATCGGCTACGCCGAGCGCATCGGTCGCAGCCTGATCTATGGCCTGGGCATCGGCAACGATGGCCGGCGGCCCCCGCTGCACATCGTCGGCATCACCCACACCTGAGTCAACCCGGCGGCGGGATACGCCGCGCGGCCACCTGGGTGGTCAGGCGAGGGCTTTCAGCGCGGCGTCGTAGTTCGGCTCGTGGCCTATCTCGCTGACCAGTTCGGCATGCAGCACCTTGTCGTCCGCATCCAGCACCAGCACGGCGCGGGCGGCCAGGCCGGCCAGCGGGCCGCTGGCCAGGGCGACGCCGTAGTCGTTCAAGAATTGCCGGCCGCGCATCAGCGACAGCATGGTCACCTTGTCCAGGCCTTCGGCGCCGCAGAAGCGGGCCTGGGCAAACGGCAGGTCGGCGGAAATGCACAGCACCACGGTGTTCTGCAGCTTGCCCGCCAGCTCGTTGAAGCGGCGTACCGAAGCAGCGCACACGCCGGTGTCCACGCTGGGGAAGATGTTCAGCACTTTGCGCTTGCCGGCAAACTTGGCCAGCGATACGTCGGCGAGGTCTCCACCCACCAGGTGGAACGCGGGCACCGTCGACCCGACCGCCGGGAATTGCCCGTTGACGCTGACCGGCTCGCCCTTGAACGTGACATTCGACATGTTGCACCTCGGCTTGGTTGGAATGGTTCAGATGAAACGCATGGTCTTGGCGATGAACACGATGGCCACCATCAAGGCCAGCACCACGCGATGCGTATTACGGAAGCGGCAAATGTCCATCTTGCCATGCTTTGACGCCCGCACCGCGCTGACGAATACGCCGAGCACGCCAAACGCCAGCACCACCTTCAACACCAGCCAGTTGCCGAAGCGCGATCCCACGCATTGGAAACCATCGCAATTGACGTCGAAGATCACGAACCCGCTCAGGAACAGCAGTGCCACCACGATCGGCATGAAGCGCCGGACGCGCGCCATCACCGCCTGCTCGATGTGCTGCATGGTCACCACGTCGAACTGCTTGTGCAGGCCCTCCAGCACCAGCACCTCGAACGTCACCGCACCGACAAACACGATCGCGCACGCCAGGTGCAGCAACTCGATCCACGGATACCAGGCAGCCATGACCTACTCCCACCAATCCGCCGCCCAGTCTGTTCCCGCGCATCGGGCATCGCGCTGACATGGATCAAGCGGGCAATGGCCGGCGCCTGCCGGCGGCCCTGCGCCAAGAGCGCGGCAAGCGCGCCAGGACGCGGTGCGATGGTTCGGTGCGCCGCTCAGCCCGGCTTGCCGTCGACCCGCGGCGTCAGGTAGATCCAGGCCGAGCGCAATACCCACGGCGCAAAGGCGACCAGCCAACCGTAGGCGGCGATGACCAGCCAGAAATACGGGTTGAAGTCGTCGCCGCTGCCAAACTCGGCATACAGACGCAGCAGCACCACCACCTGCAGCAGGGCGAAGCACAGCCAGGCCACCTTGCCCATCTCCAGCGGGCGACCCGAATGCCCTTGCGTCACCCGCGTCACCATGGCCACCAGCATGGAGCCAAAGTAGCCAATGCCCAGCGCATGCAGCGGCGCGCGGAAGAAGACGACTGAGCCGGTACCCAGGTACATGAGGTCCTGCACGGCAAACAGCACGAACGCGATCGGCAGCCAGGCAAACGCCAGGTGCAAGGCGCCGAGCAGTCCCGGATGCATCGCCTTCCACGGCTGCCAGCGCAGCGCATGCCAGATGAACACCAACGCCAGCGGCACATCGACGATCCACAACCAACCCAGTGCCCCGCGCCAATCCAGCAGCAGGTGCGCCAGCAGCAGCACCCAGACCACCGGCAGGCTCCAACGCGGACGGACCACCTTGTAACCGGGCACGACGTTGCCGCTGAAGAACGGCATCATGCGGTGGGTGACGGTAAAGAAGATCGGCAGCAGCAGCCCAAAGGTGCCAAGACGTATGGCCAGCTCGGCACACTCCGCAAAGCCGGTAAACAGGTAGACCAGGAACAGCAGCAGTCCCAAGGCGCCCAGGCCGAGCGCCAGCAGGCAGGATTTGGCGTGGTCGATGCGGTTGCTTGCGGCGCGCAGCACGCCGGCCAGGTTGTAGATGCCGAACAGGTAGCCGGCCAGCATCAGCACGAAGCCGAGCCGCAGCAGCCAATCGAGGTCCAGCAGGCCGACGTTGGCCAGCACATAGCCGCCGAAGACCAGGCCGGCCACCGGCACGTACTCGGCACGGGTCAAGGCCGGCTGGTTCATCCAACGCGGGAACACGGTGAGCAGGAAGCCGAACATGAACAAGGGAAAGACACCGTACTGCAGCAGCATGCCGTGCGCATACGCCGGCGGGATCGTGGGCTGCGGCCACGCCGACATGGGGATGCCGAACATCCACGTCAGCTCGACCGCCCACCACGCCATGCTCAGCAAGACGGTGATCGTGCCGGCCAGGAACAACACGCGATGCGGCGCTGCCGCCAACAACGACGGCAGCTCGGCAAACGTCGCCGGGGCACGCCCAGGAAGTGGAGAAGCAGCCATGTCAAACGACCTTAATGCAAGTTTTCATCATGCCACGCACACCGCGCGTGGACAGCCCATGCCCGGCACCGGCGGGCGATCAATGCGCCACGTCACCCGGCTGCAAGGCGTGGCCGATCTCGCGCAAGCGCGCCGGGTCCAGCACCTGGCACTCGCGGCCCTCGACCTGGATCAGCCCCTGGGCGCGGAAACGGCTGAGTACCCGGCTGACCGTCTCCGCCGCCAGGCGCAGGTAATTGGCAATGTCCCCGCGCGACATGCTGAGGCGGAAGCGCGTGGCGGAAAACCCGCGCGCCGCATAGCGGCCAGCCAGGTCCATGAGGAATGCCGCCACGCGTTCGTCGGCGCTGTGGTCGCCGGCCAGCAAGGACGCGCTGCCCAATTCCTTGCTCAGCATGCGGAACAGGTGCTGCTGCACGGCCGGGATGCGCGCGGCCAGCGCACTCATCGCGGGGAACGAGAAGCGGCAGAAATATGCGGTGTCCAGCGCCACCGCGTCGCACGGGAAGTGTTCCGGGTAGATGGCATTGAGCCCCACCACTTCGCCGGGCAGGTAAAAGCCCAGCACCTGCTCGCGCCCTTCCTTGTCCACCATGCGCGTCTTCACCGTGCCGCTGCGCACCGCGAAGATGGCGCGGAACGGATCACCGGTGCGGAATACATGCTCGCCGCTGCGGTACGGCCCAACGTGCTCGACCAGGCATTGCAGCTCGGCCAGCGCGGGTTTGTTGTACCCGGCCGCGACGCACGCACTGGAGAACGCGCAGGTCCCGCAGAAATGGGTCTCGTCACCATCGTCGGCGATCGGGCTCGGCGGCTCCGGCAAGCGCCCTGCTGCGTGCTTGGGTTGCATAAGCGGAATGATAGTCGAAGCAGGCAAGCCGGTCAGTCCGTTGTCATATCACCCGCGAAAAACGGGTTGCCTGCATCCCGTCATCCAGATAGGCGTCGAAGCACATCGCGACGTTGCGCACCAGCAGGCGCCCGCGGGCAGTGACGCGCAGGGCGCGCGCGTCTTCTTCCACCAAGCCGTCCGCCAACAGCGGCTGCAAGCGCTGGCGCTCGCGCAGGAAATACTGGTCGAACAGCAGCCGATGGCGCGCGCCGAAGCTGGCCTTGTCGACCAGGCCGTCGCACATCAGTGCACCAATCAACTCGCGGCGGATCAAGTCGTCCTCGTCCAGCTCCAGGCCGCAGGCGACGGGCAGGCGGCCATTGTCCAGCGCGGCGTAATAGCCGGTCAGGTCGCGTGCGTTCTGGCTGTAGCTGTCGCCGATGCGGCCAATGGCGCTGACGCCGAGGCCGACGATGTCGCACTCGCCATGGGTGGAATAGCCCTGGAAGTTGCGCTGCAGGCTGCCGGCACGCTGGGCCACGGCCAACTCGTCGTCGCGGCGGGCGAAGTGGTCCATGCCGATGTACACGTAGCCGGCCGCGGTCAAACGTTTCAGCGCGCAGCCGAACAAGGCCAGGCGCGTTGCCGGATCGGGAATGTCATGCTTGGCAATCTGCCGCTGCGCCTTGAACACCTCGGGCAGGTGCGCATAGCCGTAAACCGCGACCCGATCGGGTTGCAGCGCGATGACTTCGGTCAGGGTGAGCTCGAACGCCGGCAAGGTCTGCAACGGCAGGCCATAGATCAGGTCCACGCTGACCGAACGGAACCCGGAGGCCCGCGCCGCCTCGATGACCGTGCGCGTCTCCTCGACGCTCTGGATGCGGTTGACCGCGCGCTGCACTTCCGGATTGAAATCCTGCACGCCCACCGACAGCCGGTTGAAGCCCAGCCTGCCCAGGCCGTGCATGTAGGCGGCGTCGGCAAAGCGTGGATCCACCTCGATGCCGTATTCGCGCATCGGATCCTGGCTGAAACTGAAGTGCCGCGCCAGGGATTCCAGCAACTCGCCCATGCTGCGGATGTCGAGGAAATTCGGCGTGCCGCCGCCCAGGTGCAGTTGCCGCACCGGCCGGTCACGGTCGAACAGCGGGGCGAGCATCTCGATCTCGCGGTACAGCCGCTCCAGGTAGCGGCCAGACTGCGAATGGTCGGAGGTGATGATGCGGTTGCAGCCGCAGTAGAAACACGGGCTGGAACAAAACGGGATGTGCACGTACAGCGACAGCGGCCGTGGAATCGGCTCCTCGTTCGACCAGCGGATCGCGCTGCGCAGCGCCTGCTCGTCGAAGCCAGGGTGGAACTGGGGCGCTGGCGGGTAACTGGTGTAGCGCGGACCGGCCACGTCGTAGCGCGCAATCAACGCGGGATCGAACTCCGGAACAACGACAGTCGTCATGCGGGGCAGTCTGCGCAACCGGCGCCACAGCCGCCTTGATCGGGGTCAAGGGCCGCGGCGGCATTCCGCCGCAGCCGCGCAGTAGGTGGCCTGACGCGCGGGTCAGCCGGGATAGCGCTGCACCTGCTGCTCGATCGCGCCGAAGATCGAGGCCCCGGCGGCATCCAGCACCTCAATGCGCAGGCGGTCGCCGAACTTCAGGAACGGCGTGCGGGCCTCGCCGTCGCGCAGCTTCTCCACGGTGCGCTGCTCGGCCAGGCACGAGGCACCCTTGCTGGTGTCCTGGTTGGCAATCGTGCCCGAGCCGACGAGCGTACCCGCGGCCAGCGGACGGGTCTTTGCCGCGTGCGCCACCAGTTGGGCGAAATCGAACTGCATGTCCACCCCGCATTCGGCGGCGCCAAACCATTGGCCGTTCAACCAAGTGCGCATGGGCAGGTGCAGCTTGTCGCCGCGCCATGCATCGCCGAGCTCGTCGGGCGTGACGAACACCGGCGACAAGGCCGAGCGCGGCTTGGATTGCAGGAAGCCGAAGCCCTTGGCCAGCTCGGCGGGTATCAGGTTGCGCAGGCTCACGTCGTTGACCAGGCCAATGAGCTGAATGTGTGCCGACGCCTGCGCCGGTGTCACCGCCATCGGCACATCGTCGGTGACGATGACCACTTCGGCTTCCAGGTCGATGCCGTAGTCCTCGCCAGTCACCACCACGTCGTCGCGCGGGCCGAGGAAGCCCGCGCTGGTCGCCTGGTACATCAGCGGGTCGGTGTAGAAGCTTTCCGGCACGGTCGCGCCACGCGCCTTGCGCACGCGCTCGACGTGCGGCAGGTAGGCGCTGCCGTCGACGAACTCGTACGCGCGTGGCAACGGCGCGGCGAGTTGCTGCGGGTCGAGGTCGAACGCGCCAGCCACGTTGCCGGTCGCCAGCTCTTGCGCCAGTGCGCCCAGGCGCGGCGCCGCGCGCGGCCAGTCTTCCAGTGCCGCCTGCAGCGTCGGCGCGATGCCGCTCGCCTTGACGGCGCGCCTGAGGTCGCGACTCACCACAACCAGCGTGCCGTCGCGACCGCCTGCCTTGAGGGTTCCCAGTTTCATCGCAGCGTTTCCCCGGTTGAATCAAGCGCGCGGCGGCGCGAAGTGCCTGGCAAGTCCTTGCCACGCCTTCCAGTAATCGCGCTGCAGCTGCGGTGAGGCCAATGCCTGCGCGGTTGGCCGGATCACCTTGCGCGTCTCGAACATGATGGCCATGGTGTGCTCGATCACGTCCGGGCCCGCCGTGTCGGCGTGCGTCGCCTTGTCGAACGTTGCCGCATCCGGCCCATGCGCCGTCATGCAATTGTGCAGGCTGGAGCCGCCCGGCAGGAAGCCCTCGGCCTTGGCATCGTAGACGCCGGTGATCAGGCCCATGTATTCGCTGGCGATATTGCGATGGAACCACGGCGGCCGGAACGTGTGCTGCGCCACCAGCCAGCGCGGCGGGAAGATCGCGAAATCGACGTTCGCCGTTCCCGCGCTGTCGGTGGGCGAAGTGAGCACGCAGTTGATCGAGGGATCGGGATGGTCGACGCGGATCGCGCCGACCGGGCTGAAGCGGCGCAGGTCGTACTTGTACGGCGCATAGTTGCCATGCCAGGCCACCACGTCGAGCGGCGAATGGCCGATCTTGCCCTCCCACAACGTGCCCTGGAATTTCGCGACCAGCCGGAAATCGCCCTCGACATCCTCGTACGCCGCGCACGGCGTGAGGAAATCGCGCGGATTGGCCAGGCTGTTCGCGCCGATCGGACCAAGATCGGGCAAGCGCAGCAGCGCGCCAAAGTTCTCGCACACATAGCCGCGGGCCACGCCTGCGGCACTCGCGCGTCCCTGTGTATCGGCACTGCCGTCGGGCAGGTCGACGCGGAAGCGCACGCCGCGCGGTATCACCGCAATCTCCTGCGGCTCGACGTCGATGACGCCGAGCTCAGTGGCCAGGCGCAAGCGCCCTAGCTGCGGCACGATCAACAACTCGCCATCGGCGTCGTAGAAGAACCGCCCCTGCATCGAACGGTTCGCCGCATACAGGTGGATGCCAATGCCGTTCTGCTCGGCCGGGCCGCCGTTGCCGGCCAGCGTGACCATGCCGTCGATGAAATCGGTCGGTGCCTCCGGCAGCGGCAGCGGATCCCAGCGCAGCTGGTTGGGCGTGGCCGGTGCCTCGTCGAAGCGGTTGTGGAAGTGCGGGTGGGCGAGCGGCTGGAATGGCTCGCAGACCGCAGCGGGACGAATGCGGTACAGCCAGCTGCGCCGGTTCAAGTGCCGCGGCGCGGTGAACGCGGTGCCGGTGAGCTGCTCGGCGTACAGGCCATAGGCCACTTGCTGCGGCGAGTTCTGCCCGACCGGCAACGCACCGGGAATGGCCTCGGTGGCAAATTCGTTGCCGAAGCCGGATTGGTAGTTGGTGTCGTGCATGATCGGGCTCCCTACAGCACGCCGCGTTTCATCTGGTCGCGTTCGATCGACTCGAACAGTGCCTGGAAGTTGCCCTCGCCGAAACCCTCGTTGCCCTTGCGCTGGATGATCTCGAAGAAGATCGGGCCCACGTAGTTCTCGGTGAAGATCTGCAGCAGGAGCTTCTTCCTGGTTGCCTGGTCGGCATCGATCAGGATCTTGTTCCTGGCCAACCGGGGTACGTCCTCGCCATGACCGGGAATGCGCTCGTCGATCACCTCGAAATACGTATCCGGCGTGTCGAGGAACTTTACGCCGGCCTTGCGCATGCCCTCGACCGTGGCGTAGATGTCCTCGGTGAAGCACGCGATGTGCTGGATGCCCTCGCCATGGTAGGCATCGAGGTATTCGTTGATCTGGCTCTTCGGGTTGTCCGATTCGTTCAGCGGGATGCGCACGATGCCGTCCGGCGCGGTCATGGCCTTGGACACCAGGCCGGTCTTCGCGCCCTGGATGTCGAAATAGCGGATCTCGCGGAAGTTGAACAGCCGCTCGTAGTACTGCGACCACTTTTCCATGTTGCCGAAGTAGAGGTTGTGCGTGAGGTGGTCGATAAAGGTCAGCCCGAAGCCCCGGGGGTTCTGCTCCGCACCCGGAATCGGCGCGTAATCGGCCGCGAACACATCGCCATCGCGTGGCGCGAGATAGAGCATGCAGTCGCCGATACCCTTGATGACCGGCACGTCGATCGCACGGCTCCCGGGCTTGTGCGTCACCGCTTCGGCGCCGTTGCCGAGCACCGATTCCCGCACCTCCGCCACCGGCTTGGCGAAGCGGATCGCGAAACCGCACGCGCTCGGGCCGTGCCGGGCGGCAAAATCGGCAGCAAAGGAATCGGGATCCTCATTGATGAGGAAATTGACGCCGCCCTGTCGGTACACTGTGATCTGGCGGTGCTTGTGCTTGCGCACCGCCGTGAAGCCCATCAAGCCGAACAGCTCACGCAGCTCGTGCACGCGGCCGGCGGGGGCGGCAAACTCGACGAACTCGAAACCGTCGATGCCCTGCGGGTTTTCGAACGTGGTGACGTGCATGCCGGGGTTTGGCTGCTTGGCGTTCATGGCTGGACTCCTGACGACGTGCGCTCCCACGATGGCACGTTGTCTGTAATGAATTGATTCCATGGTTATAGTTACAACTGCAACTATTTGCAAGGAGACTTGCGGCATGCCCAAGCCCGCCCAACCGAAAAGCAGCCGGTCACGCCGCGCGACTGCTCGCGCAGGCAAGCTCGACCGCGCGCCGTTGCGGCTCGAGCATTTCGTCCCCTACCGCCTGTCGATCCTTTCCAACACGGTCAGCCAGGGCATTGCCGACGAGTACCAGGAACGCTTCGACCTGAGCATGACCGAATGGCGGGTGATGGCCGTGCTGGCACGCTTCGAAGGCTGCTCCGCGCGCGAGGTGGCCGAGCGCACGGCGATGGACAAGGTGGCGGTGAGCAGGGCCCTGGCCCGGCTGGTGCATGAAGGTCGGGTCGAGCGCAGCACCCATGACGACGACAAGCGCCGCTCGGTGCTGAACCTGAGCGCGGGCGGCTGGGCCATCCACGACGTCGTCGCCCCCATGGCCCGTGCCCACGAACGCACGCTGCTGCACCAGTTGGATGCGGAAGAACGGGCCTGGCTGGAGCGCATCCTCACCAAGCTCCAGGTTTGAGGCACCCCAGGGGCAGGGCGAGGTGGGGCGAGTCAGCGCTCCAGCACCGTACGCACGTCGAGCAGCTCGGGGAAGAATTCGAGATCCAGCGCCTTCTTCAGGAAATCCACGCCCGAAGAGCCGCCGGTGCCGCGGCGGTGGCCGATGATGCGCTCCACCGTCTTCATGTGGCGGAAGCGCCAGAGCTGGAAGCTCTCCTCCACGTCGACCAGCTGTTCGCACATGTAGTACTCGGACCAGAATTCGGCACGCCCTTCGTAGATGCGCTTGAACACCGGGACCAGTTCCGCATTGCGCCGGTACGGCGCGGTCCAGTCGCGCTCGAGCAGCTCGGCCGGCACGGCGTGGCCGCGCCGCGCCAGGTAGCGCAGGAACTCGTCGTACAGGCTGGGCGAGCGCAGCACCGCCTCGAGTTCGGCCTGGGCGGCCGGGTCGTAGCTGAATACCTGGAGCATGCCGGCGTTCTTGTTGCCAAGGCCAAACTCGATCTTGCGGTACTGCAGCGACTGGAAGCCCGATGAGTTGCCGAGCTGGTCGCGAAACTTCAGGTACTCGGACGGGGTCAGGGTTTCCAGCACCGACCACTGCTCGAACAGCTGGCTCTGGATCTTCTTCACCCGCGCCAGGATCTTGAGGCAGGTGTCGACGTCGTCGGCCTGCAGGCGCTCGATCGCGGCACGCAGCTCGTGCCACAGCAGCTTCATCCACAACTCGGCCACATGGTGCTGCACGATGAACAGCATTTCGTCGTGCTGGGTGGTCACGGGCCGCTGCGCCGACAACAGCATGTCCAGGTGCAGGTAGCCGGCATAGGTCACGCGGCCATGCAGGTCGGTCTGCACCCCGGCTTCGATCTCACGCTGGTTCTCGCTCATGTTTGCCTGCACCCTCCCCGAAAGGCCCATGGTAACCGGTGCCCGCACGCCGGGCCCCTGATTCATGGCAAGGACGCGCCCGCACCGCGCACGGTACAAAGAGCGAAATCGGGCCGTGCACGATACAATGCGCGGTCGGGTGACGAACGCCACCCCGGCGGCGCCACTGAAGACCTGCCGGGCGCCTGCATGCTGCGCCGTACCTTGCCGGGCCAGGCCCGCGGCTGTTATCAGGCGAAGCCAGTTTGGTCGCTTCGCGCGATACCGCGCGCCGTCCAGCCACCTTCAACTCGGAGTGAGTCGTGACCATTGCCGCCAAGTTTGAAATTGAATACCTGCAATACGTAGACGCCACCGGCAAGCAGGTGCGCAAGGATCTGCCAAAGTTTGCCCAGGACCTCGAGTACATGGTCAAGCTGTACAAGCTGATGGTGTCCACGCGGGTGTTCGACGCCAAGTCCATCGCACTGCAGCGCACCGGCAAGCTCGGCACCTACGCCAGTTGCCTCGGCCACGAGGCCGCCCACGTCGGCCTGGGCAGCGCCATGGCGCCCGAGGACCTGCTGGCCGTCAGCTACAGGGAATACGGCGCACAACTGTATCGCGGCGTGCAGCCACGCGAGGTCTACATGTACTGGGGCGGCGACGAGCGCGGCAACGATTACCAGAACGAGCCGGCGCGCCACGATTTTGCCTGGTCGGTGCCGATCGCCACGCAATGCCTGCATGCCGCCGGCGCGGCGCTGGCGTTCAAGATCCGCGGCGAGAAGCGCGTGGCGGTGTGCACGATCGGCGACGGCGGTTCGTCCAAGGGCGACTTCATGGCCGCACTCAACATCACCGGCGCGCGCAACCTGCCGCTGGTGGCCGTGATCGTCAACAACCAGTGGGCAATCTCGGTGCCGCGCAAGATCCAGTCGGGCGGACCAACCCTGGCACAAAAGGGCATTGCCGCCGGACTGTTTTGCATCCAGGTCGACGGCAACGACATTATTGCCGTGCGCAAGGCCGTCGGCGACGCATTGGACAAGGCGCGCAACGGCGAAGGTGGCAGCGTGATCGAGGCGGTCACCTACCGGCTGGGCGACCACACCACCGCCGATGACGCGCGCCGCTACCGCGGCGAGGAAGAAGTGAAGGAGGCCTGGGCGCGCGAGCCGATGATCCGCATGCGCAAGTGGCTGGAAGACAAGGGCGCCTGGGACGACGCCAAGGAAGCCGCCTGGAAGGCCGAGTGCGACGAATGGATGGACAAGGAAGTCGACGCCTACTTGGAAACCCAGCCGCAGCCCGTCAGCGCGATGTTCGATTATCTCTACGCGGAGGTGCCGGCGGATCTGGAACGGCAGCGCAGCTACGCCCTCTCGCTCGAAGCACAGGCGCACTAAGTCATGGCACAGATCACCCTCATACAGGCAGTCACGCAGGCCTTGGCCTGGGAAATGGAACACGACGACAGCGTCGTGGTGCTGGGCGAGGACGTCGGCGTCAACGGCGGCGTGTTCCGCGCCACCCAGGGCCTCAGCGAGAAATTCGGCGAGTGGCGCGTCATCGACACGCCGCTGGACGAGACCACCATTGCCGGCGTCACCGTCGGTTTGGCCACCCAGGGCATCAAGGCAATTGCCGAAGCCCAGTTCGAAGGCTTCATCTACCCGATGATGGAACAAATTGCCTGCCATGCCGCGCGCATGCGCAACCGCACGCGCGGGCGCCTCACCGTGCCTGCGGTGTTCCGCGCGCCCTGGGGCGGTGGCATCCATGCACCGGAGCACCACTCCGAAGCGAACGAGCACCTGTTCACCAATATCCCCGGCCTGCGCGTGGTGCTGCCCTCCTCGCCCGCGCGCGCCTACGGCCTGCTGCTGGCGGCGATCCGCGATCCCGACCCGGTGGTGTTCTTCGAGCCCAAGCGCATCTACCGCCAATACAAGGAGGAGGTGCCGGACGATGGCGAGGCGCTGCCCATGGACGTCTGCTTCGTCCTGCGCGACGGCACCGACGTCACCCTGGTGACCTGGGGCGCGCAGGTGAAGGAGTGCCTGGAAGCGGCCGACGAGCTGGCCGAAGAGGGCATCAGCGCCGAGGTGATCGACGTCGCCACGCTCACCCCGCTGGATTTCGACACCATTGCCGAATCCGTGCACAAGACCGGGCGTTGCGTGGTCGTGCACGAGGCGCCGAAAACCGCCGGCTTCGGCGCGGAAATCGCCGCGCGCCTGGCCGAGGAATGCCTGTACGACCTGCTGGCCCCGGTGGAGCGCGTCACCGGCTACGACGTGCACATTCCCCTGTACCGGCTGGAAACCAAATACCTGCCCAGCACCGAACGCATCGTCGCGGCGGCCAAGCGTACGCTGGCGGCAAGCTGAGGCTTGCCGCCGGGAATCGGGAATAGAGAATGGGGAATAGGCAAAGCAAAGCGCCACGCCTCCGCCCACCTCTTCCGATTCCCCATTCCCCATTCCCTACTCCCGGACAAGAAAATGGCTGATATCAAGACATTCCGTCTGCCCGACCTCGGCGAGGGCCTGCCCGACGCCACTATCGTCGAGTGGAAGGTCAAGGAAGGCGACTCGATCAAACTCGACGCCCCATTGTGCGCGATGGAGACCGCCAAGGCCGTCGTGGATGTGCCATCGCCCTATACCGGCAAGGTCATCAAGCTGCACGGCGCACCGGGCGACGTCATCGAGACCGGTGCCGAGCTGGTCGATTTCGAACCCGACCCGAATGCCAAGCAGCGCGCCGAAGGCTCGCCGAGCGGCCACGGCCACGGCGCGAAAAAGCCGTCCCGCGGTGCCGACGCGCCGCCCCCCGATCCGGACGACCGCCCACAGGCAGTGACCGCCTCCGGCGAGGGCGGCAGCATCGAGGAAACCGGCAAGCCCCAGCGCGAAGACGAGGGCACCGTGGTCGGCGCCATGGCCAGCAGCAATGCCGTGCACGTCGAGCAGGCATCCAGCGTCGGCAACGTCAAGGCAGTGCCGGCCGTGCGCGCCCTGGCGAAGAAGCTCAAGGTCGACCTGGGCCGCGTGCAACCCAGCGGTGCCGGCGGCGTGGTCACCCTGCAAGACGTCAAGCAGGCGGCCGCAAACGGCACCGCCACCCTCGGCAACGCGCCGACGGCACCAGCCGCAACTGCAGTCCGGGCAGCCGCACCGGTTCCGGCCGCACGCACCGCCGTCTCGCAGGCTGGCAAGCCCATGCGTACCGCGCCGCCCAGCGCACCCGCCAGCGGCCAGCCGGAACAACTCAAGGGCGTGCGCCGCAATATGGCGCGCGTCATGGCCGATGCGCACGCACGCGTGGTGCAAACCACGATCGTCGACGATGCCGACCTGCACGCCTGGATCGGCAAGCAGGACATCACCGTCCGCACGATCCGTGCGATCGTTGCCGCGTGCAGGGCCGAGCCGGGCCTCAACGCCTGGTTCGACGACCAGAACCTCAGCCTCACCCGCCATCCGCATGTCGACCTCGGCATTGCCGTCGACACCGCCGATGGCTTGTTCGTGCCGGCACTGCGCAATGCCCACCTGCTCGACGCCCGCGGCCTGCGCGAAGGCATCAATCGCCTGCGCGCCCAGGTCGAGGATCGCTCGATCCCCGCAAGCGAGCTGAGCGGCTACACCATCAGCCTGTCCAACTTCGGCATGTTCGCCGGCCGCTACGGCACCGTCGTCGTCGTGCCGCCGTGCGTGGCCATCGTCGGCGTCGGCAAGCTCAGCCACGACGTGGTGGCTGTGATGGGCGGCATCGAGGTGCACCGGCGCCTGCCGATCAGCCTCACCTTCGACCACCGCGCCGCGACCGGCGGCGAGGCCGCGCGCTTCCTCCGGGTGCTGCTCGACGATCTGGGCCTGCCGCAGTAGGTAGGGCGGATTTCAGTCGCCCGCAGCGAGTTCCCCGAGCGCCGAACGCAGGGCGGCCAGCGCCTGGTCGCGCGAGGCGGTATCCAGAAAGTCCGGCGTGCCGCCGACCCGCTCGCCGTCCACTTCCAGGGCCAGTCCCAGCGTGGGGGTCGGCGTCACCGTGACGTCGTGGCCGGCGGTCTTGAGGCGCTGCTGCACGGCGCCGGCGGCCTTGGGGTCGGCAAAGCCGACCGATAGCAGCAGCTCGTCGCCCTCCGCGGAAAACAGGCGGAAACGGAAGCGTCCGTCGGCGTCCCTGAAACTGGCGAAACGCGGCAGCTTGCGGCGCGCCGCCGCCGCCGGGCGCGCGGACGCCTTGGGCGTGGCCCCCGCGCGCAGCCCCAGCGCCTCGCGCAGGGCGGCGATCTTCGGCGTGGCGATGGCCCGCGCACGGCGGGCGCCCTGCTGCAGGATATCCTCGATCGCGCCCGGGTCGGCCATGAACGCGGCATAGCGCTCACGCAGCGGTGCGAGGTCGGCCTCGATCCGCTCGACCAAGACCTGCTTGGCCTCGCCCCAGGCCAGCCCGTCCTGCAACGCCTGGCGAAACGTCGCGCTTTCCGCCTCGTCGGCGAACGCACGATAGATGGTGAACAAGGCGCTGGCGTCGGCATCCTTCGGCTCACCGGGCAGGCGCGAATCGGTGACGATGCGCATCACCGCTTCGCGCGTGGCCTTGACGCCGCCGGCAAACAGCGGGATCGTGTTGTCGTAACTCTTGGACATCTTGCGCCCGTCGAGGCCGGGCAAGGTGGCCACCTGTTCCTCGATCAGCGCTTCGGGCAGCACGAAAAATTCCTGCCCATACTGGTGGTTGAAACGCTGCGCCAGGTCGCGTGCCATCTCGATGTGCTGGATCTGGTCGCGGCCCACCGGCACCCGGTCGGCATCGAACGCCAGGATGTCGGCAGCCATCAGCACCGGATACATGTACAGGCCGGCGGTGATGCCGACGTCGGCCTCCTCCGACTGCTGCAGGTTGCGATCCACCGCCGCCTTGTACGCATGCGCGCGATTGAGCATGCCCTTGGGCGCGATGCAGGTAAGGAACCAGGTGAGCTGCGGGATCTCGGGGATGTCCGATTGCCGGTAGAACGTCACCCGCTCGGGATCCAGACCGGCCGCGAGCCAGGTGGCGGCAATCTCCAACCGCGAGCGCTCGATGCGTTCGGCGTCCGTGATCTTGATCAGCGCGTGGTAGTCGGCCATGAAATAGAACGCGTCGACCTCCGGCCGCCGGCTGGCCGCCACCGCCGGCCGGATCGCGCCAACGTAGTTGCCGAGGTGGGGCGTGCCGGAAGTGGTGATGCCGGTCAGCATGCGCATGGACGTGGTGCTCGCAATGGGTTGGGTGCCGGGCGACGCCGATCAGCGCAGCAGCGTGGACTTGCCAAACAAGGATTCGACCAGATCCACGACGAGTTTCGCCGTCGCGTTGTGCTGGTCGAACGCCGGGTTCAGCTCGACCAGGTCGAGCGAGGCCAGGCGGCCGGTGTCGGCAATCATCTCCATGCACAACTGCGCCTCGCGATAGGTCGGCCCGCCGGGTACCGTCGTGCCCACGCCGGGTGCAATCGACGGATCGAGGAAATCCACGTCGAAGCTCACATGCAGATGCGTGCCCTCGTCGACTCCGGCCAGGGCTTCGCGCATCACCCCGCGCATGCCGATCTCGTCGATCCGGCGCATGTCGTACGCGACCATCGACGCTTCGCGCAGCAAGCGCTTCTCGGCCTCGTCCACCGAGCGGATGCCGATGTAGCGCAGCGTGTCGGCGGTGATCGCAGGCGTGTGCCCACCCATGCCGACCAGATCGTCCGGACCATGGCCGCACAGGCAAGCCACCGGCATGCCGTGGATATTGCCCGACGGGGTGACTTCGGCGGTATTGAAGTCCGTATGCGCATCCAGCCACAACACGCGCAGGCGCTTGCCGTGCTCGCGGCAATGCCGGGCCACTGCCGAAATCGAGCCGATACCCAGGCAATGGTCGCCACCCAGCATGATCGGCAAATTGCCGGCAGCCAGCTCGCGCTGCACGGCCTCGTGCAGCGCCTGGTTCCACGCCTGCACCTCGACCAAGTGCCGATAACCGTGCGCCGGCGGCAACCAGGGATTGAGCGGCCCGTGCAGGTTGCCGCGATCGGCCACCTGCAGGCCACGCGCCGCCAAGTGCTCGGCCAGGCCAGCCACGCGCAGCGCTTCGGGACCCATGGACGCGCCACGGTCGGCGGCGCCAATGTCGGTGGGGACGCCAATCAGCGCAATGGTTTGTTTGGACATGATGTTTGGTCCGTAATCCGGCGCGCGCCGACGTTCACGGCGACGACGCCGACGGCTCGCATGGTGCCGGCACCCGGATTCGAACTGGGGACCTACTGATTACAAATCAGTTGCTCTACCAACTGAGCTATGCCGGCTGGAACCGTGGATTTTAGCAGCATGCCCGGTCTGCCACCGCGACCTGCCAGGGCTTCAAAAGCAAGGCGTGCTGTGCGACTGCACGCCGGCAAGTTGGGGGTTGCGCCAGTCGATGCCGGCGCCAGCCGGCACCACCAGGTCCAGCCAGTACGCCGGCACGGTCTCGGCACGCTGGATCATGCTGGCGGGAAAGCCCGCCGCGATCACCTCGTCCCGGCGCCGGCGCGCATTTTCCGGATCCTTGAACAAGCCGAGCGACACGCTGTTGGCATGCTCGCCGCTGCTCACCACGAAATAATCGCTGACGTGGCGGTCGGCCAGCAGGCGGGCACTCGCCAGCGCCTGGACCCGGTTGGCCGCCGGCGGTAGGTAGACCCACCAGCTCCCGCTCTCGGTGGCCTGCTCCTGGCGTACCCGTGAGCGTTCCACCTTGGCCTCGAGTGCCTGGCGGGCCACGCGGACATCCTGCGGCGTGGCAAAGGGGCCGAGCGCGACACAGTGCCGCTCGTCACTGGCGTCGGCGGCAAACGTATCCGCGGCTGCCGCCGCCAGGCTGGCGCTGGCCGCCGGCGCGGCCGCGCTGCTTGCAGCCGGCGGCAGTTCGGACAGGAGTTGCAGCAGGGGCACGCCTGGATCGGCCGCCGGCAGCGCATCCCTCGCCGAGTACGGCTGCCCCAGCCAAAGCCAGGCCCCCAGCGCGATATTGGCCAGCCCCAGCAACACGAACAGCAAGCGCACCAGCATGCTCAGCCACCCCGCCCGTCGGGGCCTGCAGCCGCCCGCTGCGCCAGGCCATCCTGTCCGCTGGCCGCCCACTGCAGCAAGCCGCGCAAGACCCCATCCTCGGCCAGTTGCGCCGGCACGCCCAACAGCGGCAGCAACTGGCCGGCATCGCCGCCAGTCAACAGCAGGTGCGGCGAGCCGCCTAAGGGTTCGCGCATGCGCAGGGCAAAGCGCTCCACCAGCGCCGCCAGCGCTTGCCAGCAACCGGAATTGACCGCATCGGCCGTATTGCGCGCCGCATCGACGACGGCCCCGGCAGGCCCAGGCCGGATGCGCGCGGTGGCGGCCAGCAGCGAATCGCGCATGAGCTGGGCACCGGGTGCGATCAGGCCGCCGAGATGTTGTCCCTCGGCGTCCAACGCATCCAGGGCGAGCGCCGTGCCGGCACTGGCCAGCACGCAGGGCGCCTGGCCGGCGGCATAGGCTGCCACCATGTTGAGGAAACGGTCGACGCCCAGTGCGGTGGGATCGGCATAGGCGTTGCGCACGCCACAGGCGCTGGCCGGGGTGCGTACCCATTGCACCGCCTGCCGGAAACACTCGCGCACCACGGCGTCCACCTGCGTCTCGCGCCGGTCGTCGACGACCGAGGCGGCGAGCACCGTGGCCGGCGGGGGACTCGCTGCCCAGGCCTGGCGCAAGACCGGTGCCAGTTGCGCCGACCACGGCAAGCTGCCGCTCGCCGTCCACGCCGACCCCGGCGCCGCGCAGCAGGCCCACTTCAGGCGCGAGTTGCCCAGGTCCAGCAGCAGCATCATGGCCGGCGCACCGAAATCTCGGCGCTGTCCAGCGTGCGCGTGCTGCCGTCGGCAAGGCGCACCCGCAGGGCGCCACGCGCATCGACCCCGGCGCCCACGCCGTCGAATGGTCCCAGCCCGCCGCTCAGCCGCAACGCCTGGCCCGCGAGCAGGTCGTGGCGCGCGTAGTCGGCATGGAAGGCGGCAAAGCCGGCAGCCTCGAATTGCCGCAGGCCGTCGATCAGGGCCGCGACCAACCCCGCCGCCACCCAGTTGCGATCCGGCGGCATGCCCCCACACAGGCCGGCCAGGTCGGCCAGCGGCTGGGCCACGCGCTCGCGCATTGCCGCGGTCAAGCGCAGGTTCAAGCCCACACCGACGATCGCCGTGGAGGGTCCTTGCCGCCCGCCGGTCAGCTCGACCAGGATCCCGGCCAGCTTGCCGCCCGCATCCGGGCCCGAGCGCGCCTGCAGGTCGTTCGGCCATTTCAGGCCCACGCCGCCGATGCCGAGGGCCTCGAGCGCCCGCAGCACCGACAAGCCGACGACCAGCGACAAGCCAGCCAGCTCGCCCACCCCACCGGCAAAACGCTTGCGGCAGGAGGCCTGGATGTTCAATCCGGGCGGCGAGAGCCAGCCGCGGCCGCGCCGCCCGCGCCCGGCGGACTGGCTTTCCGCCAGCACGAAGGCCAGGTCCGGCGCCGCGGTGCCGCGACGCTGCAGCTCGGTCGAAGTGGAATCCAGCTCGAAGCAGACCTCGAGCGAACCCAGGCGGGCAGCGGCAGCGGCCGGCAACGCAGCCCGAATCCGCTCGGCATCGAGCATCTGCAAGGCCCAAAGCAAGCAATACCAGCCCGCGCGCGGCGACTGCACCGGCAATCCGGCGGCACGCAACGCCTCGACCCTTGCGGCCACCATCGTGCGGGACAGGCCCGAAACCCGGGCAAGCCGTGCCGCCGATACCACCCGGCCGGGTGCCAGCGCCAGCAAGATCTCGCGCAGGCCGGCCGGCTGGCTCGACACTGGCGGGACACGTTCGTCAGGGGCAGGCGCGCTGCAGTTCATCGCCGGATTCTAGCGTGCGCGACGCGCTCGCGGCTCCGGATCCGGCGCATGCCTGGCAACGTGGGCCGTTTTCTGCGAGGATGACAACATTGATTTCACGCACTGCGGGGTGGGGTTGCCATGCACGCCACACATTGCCTTGTCGGCTGCGTACTGTGCCTCGCCAGCTTTGGGGCTGCAGCTGCCACCAGCGGCGAATCGCAGGACATGGGCAGCTCGGCGGCCCATGCAGCCATGGGCAGCAGCACGCACAACGCCGGCAGTACCACGGCCGACACCACCGATGCCAACAGCAGCAGCGACCCGGCCAATCCCGCATCCGAGCAGGGCAGCCCGCTGTCGGGCAGCGGCAATACGCCCAGCCCCGGCGCCGTACCCATGCATCGCGCCCCCGAACACCACGTCGGCTGGCAATCGCTGCTGCCGGGCTCGATCCAGTAGGCAGCACCACATACCGTCGTGCTAGGAGCGTGGGCCCCACTCAGCTGGCGGCGATGGTGACGCTAAAGCGGGCGCCGTCGAATTCCGGCGAACGGTCGACCACCAGCTTGCCGTGATAGGCGTGGACGATGTCCTGCACGATCGACAGGCCGATGCCATGCCCCTGCACGCGTTCGTCGCCGCGCACCCCGCGCTGCAGCACCTTCTCCAACTGGTCGGCGGCAATGCCCGGCCCGTCATCCTCGACAATCAGGTGCAGCGTGGCCGGCTGGTGGCCGGCGGCCGGCTCGGTCTTCACCGTGAGCAGGACCCGGTGCCGGGTCCACTTGAACGCGTTCTCCAGCAGGTTGCCCATCAGCTCGAGCAGGTCGCCCTGCTCACCGTAGAACACGGCGCCGTCCTCGATATCGAACTCGCATAGGGCGTTCTTGGCGGCATAGACCTTTTCCAACCCGCGCACCAGGTCCTCCGCGTGTTCCGCGATCGGCACGGCGCTGGCGAAGGTCTGGCGTCCCGAAGTGGCCGCCCGCGCCAGTTGGTAAGCCACCAGCTCGTCCATGCGACGCACCTGCGACAGCACCCCGGTACGCCATTGCGCGTCGTTGGCGTCCGCCGCCGACTCGACCTGCGAGCGGATGACCGCCAGCGGGGTCTTCAGGCTGTGTGCCAGGTCGGCCAGGGTGTGCCGGTAACGCGTGCGCTGCTCGCGTTCGCTGTCAATGAAACCGTTGATGCGGTCGGTCAGGCCGACCAGCTCCTGCGGGTACTGGCTGTCCAGGTGTGCGGTGTCGCCACGCTCGACCCGGCTCATGTCGCTGGCCACCCGACGCAGTGGGGTCAGGCTCCAGCGCAGCAACAAGAGCTGCAGCACGATCAGCATGACGCCAAGGATCGACAGCCAGATCACCAGCGTACGCCGGAACACCGCATTCTGGCCCTCCAGCTGATCCTCGGTCTGCGCCACCATCATGGTCAGGCGTACCGGCGGCTTGTCCTCCACATCCAGGGCGACGCCATAGCTGAAGTAATACAGCCGCCCCATGCGCGTATCGACCGGACCGATGAATTGGCTCTGCCCCGGCGGCAATGGTTTCAGGAAGCTGAAATCGCGCCCGATCGCAGAGGACGATGCCCAGTGGTAGCCATCCGCCCCCACCGCCACTGCATACAGGCCGGAACCAGGGCGCGAGAAATTCGGATCAGGCTCCTTGTCCGGCGGCAACAGCTTGCCGTAGCGGTTGGCGTCGGTATAGGTGATGTAGGCCAGGGCGAAATTCTGCAGGCGATCGTGCAGCGCGCTCAAGGCGCGCTCCTTGCCGGCCTGGGACAGGGTCAGGCCGACCAGGCCGAGGAAACCCGCCAGCACAAAGCCCGTGGCGATCGCCGCCCGCGTCGCCAGCGACAGCGGGCGCCGCGACGCGCCTGGTTTACTCGTCGTCGGTGTCGGTTCGGGGGATGGCGAATCGATAGCCTCGGCCACGTACCGTCTCTATGGGTTTGAGGGCACCTTCCGGATCCAGCTTGCGCCGCAGGCGGCCAATGAACACCTCGAGCACGTTGGAATCGCGATCGAAATCCTGCTGGTAGATGTGCTCGGTGAGGTCGGCCTTGGACACCAGCTCGCCGGCATGCAGCATCAGGTATTCGAGGACCTTGTATTCATAGCTGGTGAGATCCACCACCTTGCCCTCGACCGTCACCGTCTGCGCGGTGGTGTCGAGCTTGATCACACCACAGGCCAGGATCGGCTTGGACCAGCCGCTGGCGCGACGCACCAGGGCGTTGATGCGCGCCAGCAGTTCCTCGACGTGGAAGGGTTTGACCAAGTAATCGTCGGCGCCGTATTTCAGGCCCTCGACCTTGTCCTGCCAGCTGCCGCGCGCGGTGAGGATCAGGATCGGGTAACGCTTGCCTTCCTCACGCAGCGCCTTGACCAGGTCCATGCCGGAAAGTTTCGGCAAACCGAGGTCGATGATGGCCAGATCGAACGGCACCTCGCGGCCGAGGTAAATGCCCTCTTCGCCGTCCTGTGCGGCATCCACCGCGAATCCATCGCGCTTCAGGCGCGCTGCCAGCGTCTCGCGCAGCGGCGCCTCGTCTTCGACCAACAAGATACGCATGACTTCTCCTAACCGTCGGTATGCCTGCCCGGCGGGCGCCTTGCCGATTGCGTCGCCGCCGGGGTGGCCTTGCCTGCCTCTGACGAAACCACGATCACGCGTACATGTCCAGCCGGTGTGAGCACCTTGATGCGGTATTCTTCGCGCCGGCCGATACGCCGCGGCTCGGCGGACAACACCTTGCCATCAGTCTCGGCTTGCACGCGCTGTACCGCCTGGTCCAGCGTGATCGACGAGCCCACAGACTGCGCCGACAGCGCGGTGGCGGTCAAGCCGATGGGCAATGACAGCAGGCAAGCCATGAATTTCTTGTGCATGGTCGGCAACCGGCCTCGGTGCAGCGATACTGGACCACGCCAGTCTGCGCAACGGCACCTGAAGCCGACCCGACCCGTGGCGCTGCTCATGCGGCCAAGGCTCCCGGCGCACAGGGGGCGAGCGCCTGCTCGATCAGCCCCCAGCCCGTCCCCGGCCGATGCGCGCCCTCGCTCAAGATCCGCCGGAACGCGCGCGCGCCGGGCTCGCCCTGGAACAGGCCCAACACGTGGCGGGTGATCTGCGACAACGTGGTGCCGCGCCCCAACTCGGCCTCGACATAAGGGCGCAGGCGACGCAATAGCTCGTCGCGCGCCGGCAGTGGCTGCCGGTACAACATGGCCTCGATGCGCGCCAGCAGGTAGGGATCGTGATATGCCGCGCGGCCCAGCATTACCCCGTCGAGCCTGGCAAGGTGCGCCTGGACGTCCTCGAGCGTGCGGATGCCGCCGTTGAGGATGATCTGCAGCTGCGGGAATTCCCGCTTCAGGCGATACACGCGGGCGTAGTCGAGCGGCGGCACCTCGCGGTTCTGCTTGGGCGAGAGGCCCTGCAGCCAGGCCTTGCGCGCATGCACCACCAGCACCTCGACGCCCGCTGCCAGCATGCGCTCGGTGAAATGCTGCAGGTCGCCGTAGGCGTCCTGCTCATCCACCCCGATCCGGCATTTTACCGTGACCGGAACGTCCACCGCCTCGCGCATGGCCGCGACGCAGGCGCCGACCAGGGCCGGTTCGAGCATCAGGCAGGCGCCGAAGCGTGCCGCCTGGACCCGGTCCGAGGGGCAGCCGACGTTGAGGTTGATCTCGTCGTAGCCGGCCTGCGCACCGCGGCGCGCGGCCTGGGCCAGCTGCGCCGGATCGCTGCCGCCCAGTTGCAGCGCCAGCGGATGCTCCGTGGCGTCATGCGCCAGCAGGCGCCCGGCGTCACCCCGCACCAGGGCCGCGCCGGTCACCATTTCCGTATACAAGCGGGCATGCGGCGCCAGCAGGCGGTGGAAATACCGGCAATGCCGGTCGGTCCAGTCCATCATTGGCGCGACGCAGAAGCGCCACGCGGAAGCTTCCGCGCCAGGCAAAGCAGGGGCTGCCAGTTGATCCATAAGCGCCTATGGTCGCCGAAAGCGCGCCCGTTGTCGCCCCGACCGTGCCGGCGCGCGACTGCGCCAAGGCTTCACGCCTGCGCTCAACGCCGCCGGGAGTGGTGGCCCCGCCAATCGCACCGGCTCAGCACCCAGCCCAGGTAAATGCCCAGGGTCACACCCAGGATTTCGCATACCACGCGCAGACCCATGCTGCCCGGGTCATGCACCTCCGCCAGCTTGGCACGCAGCAGCGGCAGCGATTGCAGCCGGGCGTAGTTGAAGTAGAACAGGTTGGCCAGATCGCCGCCGGCGGTGAGCAGGATGGCCAGCAGGAACGCCCAGCCGATCTGCGGGCCGTCGCTCCAGCCGTGGCGTCGCCCCAGCCAGTGGAACACCCCGAACAGCAACAGTCCGGCCAAGCCTGAAATGAGTCCCGCCTCCAGGCCACCAACGATGCCGAGGCCCATCCACGACTGGTTGTACTGCATTGCTGTCCCCAAACACCCGCAGTCGCTTCAATTATGCCCTGCCGGGTCCGCATGACAACCACGGGCATCGGCGACGCGCGATGCGGCATACTGGCCGGCATGTCCGAGCACCAGGCCCTGATCGTCGTCGATGTGCAACCCGATTTCATGCCCGGCGGTGCCTTGGCGTGTGACCACGGCGACGAAATCATCCCCGCGCTGGACCAGTTGCTGCGCGCGCGTGCCGTGGCCCATGTGGTGGCCACGCAGGATTGGCATCCGCGCGGCCATGTGTCCTTCGCCAGTTCGCACCCGGGCCAGCAGCCGTTTGCGCACATCGACCTGTACGGCCATGCACAGACCCTGTGGCCGGACCATTGCGTGCAGGGGACGGCCGGAGCGGCGCTGCATCCGGCCATCGACTGGTCGGCGCTGGACGCGGTGATCCGCAAGGGCACCGATCCGCGCGTGGATTCCTACAGCGGCTTTCGCGAAAACCACGGCGCCGACGGCCGTCGACCGAGTACCGGCCTGGCCGGCTGGTTGCGCGAGCGTGGTGTGGAGGAAGTCTTCGTGTGCGGGCTCGCGCGCGACGTCTGCGTGCTGTGGACCGCGCAGGACGCCCGCCAGCTAAACTTTCGTACCAGCGTGATCTGGGACCTCACCCGCCCGGTCACCACCGACACCGACCAGGCTACACGCCAAGCCCTTGCCGCCCAGGACATCGGCTGCATCGACAGCAACCAGCTGCGCGGCACCTGAAAATACTCAGGCTTCGTCTTCGGTCGCCGCGTGCACCCTGACGTGGCCGTCGTCGTCGATCTCCACATCCAGGCTGATCGGTCGGCAGCACACCTGGCAATCCTCGATGTACGACTGGCTGGGCAAGGACGGATCGATCACGATCTCGATCGGTTCATTGCAGTAGGGGCAATACAGCGTCTGCGACAGGGACATGCTGGCCTCGCTCGAAGGACACCCAAGTACAGCACAATCGCCCCCGGCTGTGCAGCACGCCACGCCCGACGTCGCCGCAACGTCCGCGCCTGCGCGGCGTCCCGCGCAAGCATGCCGGGTTACACTGGCCGCCCACCGGAACACACGCTGGCATGGCAGAACGCATCCTCGACCATTGGCAGGTCCGCTCCAGCGCGACCCTTGAAGGCGCCCGCTACACCGCCCTGCTCAGGGTCTCGCCGCGGGCGGGCGAGGGCTACCCGATCTACTACGCGGTGTGCGAAAACCGCAGCTTCCGCAGCCAGGCCGACGCCGAGCACGCCGCCGCAAAAGCGCTGGCGGACCTGGCCGGCCTGGAAGCCGACGGCACGCCGGTCTTCCCGGACGGCTATACCGGCTTCGACGATACGGCCGCCTAGGAGCGTGGGCGGTAGAAACGTTCGAGGCGAGAAGTCCTCTGCGCGAGGACAGTTTTGACCAGCTTCGCTGTTGTGAAGCGCTTCGGCGCTTCGCCGGCCCATAGTGGTTCTATGGGTCAAGAAGCGACGGATAGTGGACCGCGCAGAGGGCTTCGCAGCCCGGACGGCTTCTATCGCCCACGCTCCTAGGTCGCCTGGGTGGTGAAGAGCGACAGGCCGACTCCCACCAGCGCGCTGCAGGCAAGCAAGGCCACGAACAGGCGATAGGCCCGCAGCAGCCAGCCACCGCCGGCACCGCTCACGCCGCGCAGGAATAGGCCCAGGGCCACCGCCAGCACCACGGTGCCCCACACCACGGCAGACGGCCGGACCAGCAGGCGCCCGGCCACCACCAGCGCATTGGCGCCGTTGAACAGCAGCCATTCGCTGCCCAGCAAGGCCTGCGTCGGCGACCGCGACGCCAGCCGCGCCTGCCCCGCGCCCAACGCGACCTGGGCCACGCCAACGACCAGCACCAGGTAGGCCGTCAGCCACATGGCCGCACGCGTCGGGGCATGGGCGAGGACAGCGGACAAGCCGCCGGCGACGATGATGGCCACGGCCCCGGTGGCACCAAACAGCCAGGCTCCGCAAACAGCAGGTGGGTGACGCGTTGTGGGTAACGGCATGGGTCCTGGTCTCGACAGGCAGTTTACGGCGCTCAACTATGGCAGCGCGGCAGCGCCGGATGCCTTGACCCAACGCAGCAAGCGCGGCGGCAACGGTGACCGCGACGCAGGCACCGCCGCCGACCGCCAGGCCGGAGCCGGCGTCCCCTGTCATTCCAGGCGCGGCGCACCCATATGCAGCTGATGACCGACCTGCAGCAATTCATCGCCACCCATCCGCAGCTGTTCGTCTTGACCGGCGCCGGTTGCAGCACCGACTCGGGCATCCCCGATTATCGCGACCGCGACGGGCAATGGAAGCGCGCGACCACGCCGGTCATGTACGCCGCGTTCATGCACGAGCTGCGGGTGCGCCAGCGCTACTGGGCGCGCAGCATGCTGGGCTGGCCGCGCTTCCGCGCCGTGCTCCCGAACGCCGCGCATCGCGCCCTGGCCGAGCTGGAGCGGCGCGGCCAGGTGGGCTTGCTGGTGACGCAGAACGTCGACCGCCTGCACCAGCGCGCCGGCAGCCAGCGCGTCGTCGACCTGCATGGCCGCCTGGATCGCGTGCGCTGCATGGCGTGCCGGGCCACCTGGCCGCGCGACGACTACCAGCGTGAGCTGCTGGCTGCCAACCCGGCCTGGGCCGGACTCGATGCCACCACCGCACCCGACGGTGACGCCGATCTGGACAGGCAGGACTTCAGCCAGTTCGTCGTGCCGTCCTGTCCGCACTGCGGCGGCATCGTCAAGCCGGATGTGGTGTTTTTCGGCGAAGCGGTGCCACGCGAGCGGGTCGATGCCGCCAACCACGCCTGGCAGGCGGCGGATGCCGTGCTGGTCGTCGGCTCCTCGCTGATGGTGTACTCCGGCTACCGTTTCGTGCGCGCCGCCGCCCTGGCCGGCAAGCCCGTGGCAGCGGTCACGCTCGGCCACACCCGCGCCGATTCGCTGCTCATGCTGAAGCTCGACGCCAACTGCAGCGAGGCGCTGGCCTTTCTCGACCCCGAGGCAATCTCGTTACGGAGGCACGGTCGTCCGGGCCAGGAGCGCGGGCTATAAAAGTCACCCGGGTTCGATGCGAGCCCACGCGTCGCCTGATAATCATTTGATCGCGGGCCCGGACGCTTCGTCGTCCTTGCTGATGTGGAAGCGGCGCCGCCGCCAGCGATTGATCAAGATCCCCAAGGTCACGAAGACCACGCCGAGCAGCCAGGCCCAGAACTGGGTGAAGGCATGCCATGCCGTGAGGCCCAGGCTGGCCAGACCCGACTGTACATAGCACATCCGGCACACTTGGACCTGGACCCGGATGAGGCTGGTGGACTTGGGTACGGGCACGCCCGAGCAGTCCGCCGAATCGAACAGCTGCACGTTGGCGCCCACCGTCAGGTCGCCGGCGCGTTTCGGGACCAGGGCGAAGTTCACCACCGAGCCCGAGGGCACCACACGCTCGCATACCGTAGTGGCCGGATCGACCTCGAAATCCGGTGCGAACGGGGTGATCGTCGCGGTCTGGCCGCGCATGCCGAGCGACTGGGTGGCCGAAGCGGTGCCGGTGTTTTCCTGCGGCAGGTTTTGCGCCAGGCCGATCCATACCGTGAGCTGGCCCTTGGAGCCCGGCAATTCGATGTGGTCGGTGGCGGAGACCCGGGCGACGTAACTGGCGAGGTCGGCGCCCAGCTCCGGAGCTTCCATCGGAGGTGCTGCCGCTTCGACCCCCGCCGCTTCCTGGGGTGGGGTTGTCGGTCGGGCCGCGGCCGGGATCTGCGTATGGCCGGCACGCGCCCGCGTGTGGGGCGAGCCGGTCGACGGCCGCGGGCGTGGCGCGGCAAGTTCGCCGGGCGGACGCGGCGCCGGCCGGGCGGCCGACGGACGCGGCAGGGGCGCAGGAGCAGCCTGGGCAGGTGCAGCTTCTTGTGCAGGCGCCTCCGCCGGATTGGTGTCGGCAGGGGCAGGAGGCGGGGGCGTTGGCTGCGCAGTCGGATTCGCACCACGCCCGGAACCTTGCCCTTCTGCCCCCTCGCCTGGTGGTGGCGGCTGACCGGAACTGCAAGCCGCCAGACCGATCAGCAGGCCCACCAGCAATGCCCATGCGGCAGCATCCCCGCGCCGGATCCGCACATCGCCCAGGCCACTCATGGTGAACCTCCGCTTGGATTGTCCTGCGCCACGGCAATCAGCAAACCAAACAAGAGCGGGCCACAGTATAGGCCTGAAAAACAGGGAACCCGCAGCTCCCGCCACGTTATTTCCGCCCGCGCGCGGAGTACCCCGGCCGATTCCGGACCACCCCCGCGCGAACCACGGCGGCGGCACCGGCCTATCGACGCATCACGGGCCCCAGTTGTCGCTGGTCGCCGCCGGATCTGCGCTGCCGGCTTTGCGTGCGGTGACCAGTTGCGTTGGCATCCACGGGCCGCCCCACCACAGGCGCCAGCCGAGGCCACGGCGCCCGGCTTCCGCCCCCAGCGTGCGCAGGCGAGCCTGGTACCGGCGGGCGTGCTGGATGTCCACGATCAGCAGGCGGCCCCCCGGCCGCAACACCCGCCAGGCCTGGTCGATGGCCGTATCACGGCCGCCGGCGCTGCCGATATTGTGGATGGCCATGCTGGAGACGACCACGTCGAAGCTGGCATCGGCAAACGGCAGCTCGCGCATGTCGGCGGTCTGCAGTTCCACCCGTTCGGCGACGCCTTCAGCCGCGGCGTTGGCGGCCGCCACCTGCGGGCCATTGCCCGACTGGTCCTGGCTGCTCCAGATGTCGATGCCGGTGACCCGACCGCGCGGCACGCAGGTTGCAACCATGGTCAGCACCGCGCCGCGCCCGCAGCCAAGGTCCAGCACCTGCTCGTCACCCCGCCACGTCTGGCCCCCGAGGATGCGTCGCCAGACCACGAACTTGCCGCGCATGCTGGCGTGCAGGAACAGCGCCAGGACGAGCGCGAGGATCACCGTGCTCGTCCACCACCCCTGGAAATGGCCAAACACCGCCATGCCGACGCAAAGCAGCACACCAAGCGCCATCAGCAGCGGTACCAGCGGCGCATCGATGCCGTAATGCCCTTTGCGCCGCGGTCGGTCCATGCTGCCTCCGCTTACTGCTGCCGGTGGCCGGCGCGGTTCACGGTGCAATCGTCTTCGGGTCCTGGTGCGCCTTCAACGCGCTGCACAGCATGATGGCTTCATGCGTCTGCGCCAGGCCCCGCTTCACGCCGGCCACCTCGCCCAGCTTGGGCTGGAAGTAATCCTGCAGGCGTTGCGCCTCGGCATCGGAACAACCACCGCCCCCCGCGAGCATCGGCAGCCGGCTACCGGAGAACGAGCCAGTGCGCGCCACGATCTGCGCGTAGTGGCTGGTGAACCACTGCCACAAGGCGTCGCGCTGCGCCTGCGTGTCGCGGCCGCCGCCAAGGATCATGCGCATCTCGCCCACCTTGACGTCCTTGCCCAGGGCGAAATTGCGCGCCACGTCGGCTTCGGCGCCTGGCGCATAGCTGAGTGCACCCAGCATGGCATTGCGCGCAACCGGAGCGGTGGTCCTGGGGATTGCCGCAATCAGCTCATCCACCGCCGGCTTGCCGCGCTCGGCCACCGCCACGGACAACGCCGAACGCAACAGGTCGGGGTCGGCAGCCGCGAGGTCGGGCAGGCCGTCCTTGCCGAGTTTCAAGGCCGCATCACCCTGCTTGAGCAAGGCATTGCGCACCTGCGGCAGCTTGAACTCCAAGCCAAGCTCGCGGGCCAGCGCGGTGCGCAGCAACGCATCATCCGCCGCTTCGCCGGAGCGACGCTGGTAGCCCAGTGCCTGCAGGCGCGGCAGGTACGCCCGCGCCACGGCGCTACGCACCGCCGCCTGCTGCGCGTCAGTTTGCGCCTCGTGGTCGTAGATCCAGCCCACCGTGGCAAGTGGCGCCAAGGCCACCTGGCGCAGCTTCGAGCGCGCCAGCTCGCGCATCGATGCCAGCACCTCGCTGGCGTCGAGGTCACCGCGCTCGAACGCGGCACGCACCGAGTCGGCATAGGCCAATTGTTCGCCGTCACTGCGTTGCGCAATGACCTTGGTGAGCGCGGCGCGATCGGCCTTGTCCATGGCATAGCGATAATAGCCTTCGCCATCGGCATTGGGCATGTACCACGCCGGGCACTGGCCGCCGGCAACCTGCATGTCGGCGGACTTCTCATTCAGCAACTGGCACTGCGTGCCATGCGGGAAGCGCACGCACACGGGAATGCCCCAGGTCCGGCTCGCCTCGCCAGTCGAGCCTAGCGGCAGGTAGCGGCTCTGCGCCAGGTTCAGCACTGCGCCGGCCTTGCCGTTGCAATCCAGTTTCGCGGACACCAGCGGCACGCCGTTCTGGTCCAGGAAACTCTTGAACGCCTGCTTGAACGCGTCGTCCTTGCCGGCGGCGGTGGCGATCGCGTCGACCAGGTCATCGGCGTCAGCGTTGCCGAAGGCGTGCGCCTTGATGTAGGCCTGCATGCCCTTCTGGAACACATCCGGGCCGACGAAGTGCTCGAACATGCCGATCACCGCGGCACCCTTCTGGTAGGTGATGCCGTCGAACGCGGTCTCGATGTCGCCATTGCCGGTAATCGGCTGGCGGATCATGCGCGCGCTGACCAGGCTGTCATTGCGCATCGCACCTTGGCCGCCTTCGATACGTTCGAGGTCACCACGCCACTCCGGGTGGATCTCCTCGGTGACCTTCTGTTCCATCCAGGTGGCAAAGGCCTCGTTGAGCCAGATGTCGTTCCACCAGTCGAGCGTGACCGTGTCGCCGGTCCACTGGTGCGCCAGCTCATGCGCTTCGACGCTGAACGTGGTGCGCACCGCGCCCGGCGTGGAATCCTTGTCCAGCAGGAGCAGCCAGTCGCGGTAGGTGACCAGGCCGGCGTTCTCCATGGCCCCGGCCGAGAAGTCCGGGAGCGCGGCGAGGTCGAGCTTGCCGAACGGATAACCGAAGCCGTAGTACTTCTCCTCGGCCTCGATGATGCCGGGCACCATGGCCAGGGCACGCTCCATCTTCGGCCCGTTGCCCTTGGTGGCGATGCCACGCACCGGCACCGGCTGCGCGCGCCACTGGTTGGCCGGGATGCTCGGGCCGTCGACGATGTCCCAAGGACCGACGGCCCAGGCATAGAGATAGGTGGGCAGCGGCTTGGTCGCTTCGAACGTCACCGTCTTCCAGCCCTGCCCGGCCGGCTTCGAACTGGCCTGCGGCGCATTGGCGACGGCCTGGTCCGCGTCCGGGATGGTCAGGCTCAGGGTCAGCGGGGCCTTGAAGCCCGGCTCGTCGAAATCCGGGAAGGCGAAGCGCGCGCTGATCGGTTCCATCTGCGTCATGGCGTAGGCGTCGCCGGCGAACACGACCTTGTAGTAGCCCTGCAGGGTCTGGTTGTATGGCGCGCTGAAATCGATCGCCAGCTCGAGCGTCTGCGGCTGCAGCGTGGCGCCGAAATCGATGCGCGCCACGCCGGCCTGCTCGGCGTCCTTGGACACCGCGCCGTCGTACTTGCCGGTATGCGCCTTGCCCGCGGCGTCGGTCACCGTGACCGACGCGACCTTCAGGTCCTTGCCGTGCAGCCACAAGTGGTCGGAGGCCTGTTTCAGCTGGACGGCGATGCGCACCGTGCCGGCGTAGTCGGATTGGGCGGGATCGCTCTTGAGCGCGAGGTCGTAGGACTCGGGCACGGCCCAGTCGGGCAGACGGGTCAAGGGCGGGGCTTCGGCGGATTTCGCCGCCATGGCGGTTGCCGCCGATGGCGGCATCGGCGGCGCCTCCGGGCCCGAGCAAGCCGCCAGGGATACCGCCAGCAAGCAGGCCACCGCCATCGCGGGAATCGTGCCCATCGTTCCGCCCTCTCCTCTCACCTGCCCCGAGTCCAGCACGATCAACCGGTCGAGGCAAGTGACGGAAGTCGCTGCCCGCAACCCAGGATCGTGGGCGACAGCAGCTGTCCGGGCCTTCAGTCGATGTATTCGATATCGCCAGGCGGTTGCGGCGGCAACTTGATCGCGAGCGCCTTCACCGGACCCTCGTGCACCAACGTGCCGCCATGGGCGGTGCCGGCGGGGATGACGATCAGGCTGCCCGGCTTGAACTCGCGGCGTTCGCTGCCCAGCCACATCGCGCCGCTGCCGGCGACGATGTACTGGATTTCAGTGGTGTGCATATGCCGGTGCTTGGCCACGTTGCCGGACTGGATTCCGATCGTGCCGCTGGGCGTCATGACCAGGGTGCGTGCACGCATTTGCGGATTGGAGGTGGCCGGCAGGTCGGCATGCCCGAGCGCCATCAAGTCGATCACTTCCGGCTGGAGCGGCGCAGGCTGGGCCGGGGCCGGTGTCGAGGCTTGCGCCTCGGCCAGCGCATGCTGCGCCAGTGGCGAGAGCAGCAGGCCGGCGGCGAAGGCCAGGCCGATCGCAGCGGTGGTCTTGAGGCGCATGGGGTGCTCCGTCTGGATGGGTGAAGCGCAGGTTATGCCGCGCCAGTATAGGAGATGGCCGGCGCCGACCCGGCACGGCTGCCCGCGCCGCATCAAACCCGCGCGACCATGAGCGGCCGCGTGTACCGCGCTAGAAACCTGAACCGGGCTGGGTGAGGAATTCCAGCTCTTCGGCGCTGCTGGTTCGCCCCAGCAACTCGTTGCGATGCGGATAGCGCCCGAAGCGGTCGATGATCGCCTTGTGCCGCAGCTCGAATTCGTGGTTTTCTCGCGGCGCGAATTCGCGGAACAAGGCCTCGGCCTGCGCATGGATCACGCGTGACTCGCTGTGCATATAAGGCATCAGCAGGAAGCTGCGCTCCACCGGTGCCAGGCCGCGGTGCAGGCCAGTCGCCACCGCCTCCTGGGCCAGCACCAGGGCCATGGGATCGTGGGCAAAGGCCTGTGGCGTGCCGCGATGGATGTTCCGCGGGAACTGGTCGAGCACGATGACTTCCGCCAGCCGGCCGCGTGCGCTGGTGCGCCACGCATACTGCTCGCCCCGCGCCGTGCCTTGCAGCAGGTGCAGGAAACGTTGCCGGATTTCCGCATCGAACGCCGGGTCGCTGGCAAACCACTGCTCGGGGTCGATCTCCTCGAACCAGAATTTCAGCACGTCCTCGTACATGGACTACCTCCGTGCTCCCAATCGTGGACGACCTAGGAGCGTGGGCGGTAGAAACGTTCGAGGCGAGAAGGCCTCTGCGTGAGGACAGTTTTTCGACGATTCGCCGGCCCATAGTGGTTCTATGGGCCAAGAAGCGGCGGAAAAATGGACCACGCAGAGGGCTTCGCAGCCCGGACGGCTTCTACCGCCCACGCTCCTAGGCCACTTCAGCCAGCGCCTCCTCGCGCAACGGCTTGGATACCGCCGGCCGCGCGGCAACCGTGCACTGGTTGGTGCGCTCGAACAACTCGCGCACCCATTCGATGAAAGCCTGCACCCGGGCCGACAAGTGCTTCCTCTGCGGATACACGATCCACACCGGCTTGCCGGTCGAGGCGGTGTCGGTCATCACCAGCTCGAGCAGGCCCTTGTCCAGCATGCACGCGGCCAGCATGCGCGGCACCTGGGTGATGCCGAGGCCCGCGGCGACCGCCTGCAGCACGGATTCGCCGTCGTTGATCAGCATGTGCGCGTCGATATCGACCGCCAGCGGGCCATCCGGCGTATCGAATTGCCACTGCCGCGGACGGCCGTTCGGGTGAACGTAATTGATGCAGCGATGATGCTTGAGGTCCTCAATGGTGTGCGGCGCGCCGTACCGACGCAGGTACTCGGGCGAGGCGCAGACCACGTTGCGCAGATAGCCGATCTTGCGCGCGATCAGGCTCGAGTCCTCCAACTGGCCGACGCGGATCGCGCAATCCAGGCCTTCGCCATTGAGGTCCGTCGGCGAATCGCTCATCGACAGTTCCAACCGGATGTCCGGATAACGCTGCTCGAATTCGGTCAGCCGCGGGATCACCGCGGCACGGCCGACCGACAACGAAATGCCTACATGCAGCTTGCCGGTGGGTTTGCTGTTGGCGTAGTTGAGCGCCTCGGTCGCTTCGCTCAGATCAGCAAGGATCTCCTTGCAGCGTGCGTGGAATGACGCGCCATCGTCGGTCAGCCGCAGCGATCTGGTCGAGCGGAACAACAGCCGTGCGCCGAGTTGGGCTTCGAGCCGGGACACGGCCCGACTGACGCCGGATGGGGTCATGCCGAGTTGGCCGGCGGCGGCGGCAAAGCTCTTGGCCTCGACCACGCGAACGAAGGTGGAAATTGCGGAAAAGTCTTCCATCGTCTCGATTCCTGGGGGATTCATGACTGGGGGGCACGAGTGTAATGCGCAGGCAACGGGTTTTCTATACCCGACAGTACACCTATTCTCTCGACCCTTCGCCGGGGTGGCTTTCCGGCTCGTTCAAGGTTTTGGGAGTGGGAAATGAAAAAACAATGGCTGCTGGTCCCATTGGTCGTCGCTGCCACGCTGGGCAGCTGGTTCCTGCTGCATGGCCGTGACAGCCAAGCGCAAAGTCCCGTAGCCGGTGCCGCCCCCGAGGTGACGGTCGCGCAGGCCCTGACCCGCAAGGTCAGCGACAGCGCCGAATTCACTGGCCGGGTGGAACCGGTCAACACCGCGCAGGTGCGCCCGCGGGTCGATGGCTTCGTGGAATCGGTGCAGTTCCAGGAAGGCGCCATGGTGCACAAGGGCGAAGTCCTGTTCCAGCTCGACGCCCGTCCGTACCAGGCCGAAGTCGACCGGCTGGTCGCCAACCAGGCGCAGGCCCGGGCCGAATTGCGCCTGGCCGAAACCAACCAGCGCCGCGCCGCAAAGCTGCTGGCCCAGCACGCCATCGCCCAGCAGGATGCCGACCGCCAGGACACGGCGGCGCAAAGCGCGCGGGCGCAGCTGGATGCGGCCACCGCCGCGCTGGCCGCGGCACGCCTGAAACTGGACTTCACCCAGGTGCGCTCGCCGATCGACGGTCGCGTCAGCAACGCGCGGGTCACCGCCGGCAACCTGGTCACCAGCAACGACGTGCTGACCAGTGTGGTCTCGGTTGATCCGGTCTACGTCTATTTCGACGTCGACGAGCAGACCTGGCTCAAGCTTGACCACCTGCGCAGCGAGGCCGCCGAGGCCGGGCACCGGGCGCGGATCGAGGCGGCCATGGGGCTGGCCGACGAGTCCGGCTACCCGCATGCCGGCCAGCTGGATTTCGTCGACAACCAGCTGCACGCCGGCTCCGGCACCATGCGCCTGCGCGCCGTATTCGACAACGCCGACGGCCTGTATACGCCCGGCCTGTACGCCCGCGTGCAGCTGCAGAGTGGCCAGGCACGCGCACGCGTGCTGGTCGACGACCGCGCGATCGGCACCGACCTGGGCAACCAGTTCGTCTACGTGGTCGACCGGGAGCACAAGGTGCAATACCGCAAGGTCGACACCGGCCCGCTGTTCCACGGCATGCGCGTGATCGACAGCGGCCTGGGCGCCCACGACATGGTGGTCGTCAACGGCCTGCAGCGCGTGCGCCCCGGCGTCGAGGTGAACCCGCAGCAGGTGACGATGAGCTATCGCCTCGACCCGGCAGACAAGGCGCTGGTCGAGCGTGGTGCCGTGCCGGATGTCGATAGGCGTACCGCCCAGGTTCGCGCGCCGGCACCAGCGACACCACAAGGCTGAATTCCATGCGTGTGATTTCGGCAAACCGTGAATTGCAAACCCACCGGCGTCATTCCCGCGAAAGCGGGAATCCAGATGCTTTTGCATTTCAGGTTGCCGGCGACAAAGGCACTGGATTCCCGCTTTCGCGGGAATGACGACCAAAAAAGCTAAACAGCAAAACCGAGGCCGCGACACGACTTCGTCGAGGATTCATCCATGAAAAACATTGCCCAATTCTTCGTCGACCGGCCGATCATGGCCGCCGTGCTGTCGCTGCTGTTCGTGATCACCGGATCCATCGCGGTGTTCCAGCTGCCGATCAGCGAATACCCGGAAGTGGTGCCGCCCACCGTGGTGGTGCACGCCAGCTATCCCGGCGCCAACCCGAAGGTGATCGCGCAGACTGTCGCCACGCCACTGGAGGAACAGATCAACGGCGCCGAAGGCATGCTCTACACCTCCTCGCAGGCGACCAGCGACGGCGCGCTGGCGCTGACCGTGACGTTTGCGCTCGGCACCGACCTCAATGCCGCCCAAGTCGACGTGCAGAACCGCGTGGCGCAGGCGCTGCCGAAACTGCCGGAGGAAGTGCAGCGGCTCGGCGTGACTACGCAGAAGAGTTCGCCCGACCTGACCATGGTGGTGCACCTCACCTCGCCGGACAAACGCTACGACATGCTGTACCTGTCGAACTACGCGCGCCTGCACGTGAAGGATGTGCTGGGCCGGCTCGATGGCGTCGGCGACGTGCAGATCTTCGGCGCCGGCGAGTACTCGATGCGCGTGTGGCTGGATCCGCAGAAACTGGCGCAGCGCTCGCTCACCACCGGCGACGTGATCAACGCGATCCGCGAACAGAACGTGCAGGTCGCCGCCGGTGCGCTGAATGCGCCGCCTGGTCCGTCGAACTCCGCGTTCCAGCTCAACATCAACACCCGCGGCCGGCTGGTCAGCGCGGACGATTTCCGCAACATCATCGTGCGCACCGACGCGGACGGTGGCGTCACCCACCTGGGCGATGTCGCCAGGGTCGACCTGGGCTCGAACAACTATGCGCTGCGCAGCCTGCTCGACAACCAGCCGGCAGTGGCGCTGCCGATCTTCGCGCGGCCCGGTTCCAACGCGATCCAGATCTCCGACGAGGTGCGCGCCGCCATGGCGCAGCTGAAGCAGGACTTCCCGCAGGGCGTCGACTATTCCATCGTGTACGACCCGACCGTGTTCGTGCGCGGCTCGATCGAGGCGGTCGCGCATACCCTGCTGGAAGCGATCCTGCTGGTGGTGCTGGTGGTGATCCTGTTCCTGCAGACCTGGCGCGCCTCAATCATCCCGCTGGTGGCGGTGCCGGTGTCGCTGATCGGCACGTTCGCGATCATGTACCTGGCCGGCTTCTCGCTCAACGCATTGAGCCTGTTCGGCCTGGTGCTGGCGATCGGCATCGTGGTCGATGACGCGATCGTGGTGGTGGAAAACGTGGAGCGGCACATCGAGCTGGGGCAGGCGCCGAAGGAGGCCACGCGCCAGGCGATGCGCGAGGTCACCGGGCCGATCGTGGCCACCGCGCTGGTGTTGTGCGCGGTGTTCATCCCGACCGCCTTCGTCAGCGGCCTCACCGGCCAGTTCTACCGCCAGTTCGCGCTGACCATCGCGATCTCCACGGTGATCTCGGCGTTCAACTCGCTGACCCTGAGTCCGGCGCTGGCCGCGGTGCTGCTGAAGGGCCGCGACGCGCCGAAGGACCGCGCGACGCGCGTGCTCGACCGCGCACTCGGCTGGCTGTTCCGCCCGTTCAACCGCGTGTTCCATCGCGGCGCCGAGCGTTATGTCGGCGGCGTCAGGCGCGTCGTTGGCCGGGGTCGGCTGGCGCTGGTGGTGTATGCCGGCCTGATCGGGCTGACCTGGTTCGGCTTCTCGCACGTGCCGACCGGTTTCGTGCCGAGCCAGGACAAGCAGTACCTGGTGGCGTTCGCCCAGTTGCCCGACGCGGCGTCGCTGGACCATTCCGAGAATGTGATCAAACGCATGAGTGCCATTGCACTGGAGCAGCCGGGCGTGGAGCACGCGGTCGCGTTCCCGGGCCTGTCGATCAACGGTTTCACCAACTCGACGAACTCCGGCATCGTCTTCGTCACCCTGAAGCCGTTCGAGGACCGCCGCGGCGCGGCGTTATCCGCCGGTGCGATCGCCGGCGCGCTGAACCAGAAATTCGGCGCCATCCAGGATGCCTACATCGCCGTATTCCCGCCGCCACCGGTAATGGGGCTGGGCACGATCGGCGGCTTCCGCCTGCAGATCGAGGATCGCGGCGACCGCGGCTTTGACGAGCTGTACCAGCAGACGCAAAAGCTGATCGCGGCGAGCCGGAAGGAGCCGGCACTGGCCGGGCTGTTCTCCAGCTTCCAGGTCAGCGTGCCGCAGGTCGATGCCGACGTGGACCGCGAGAAGGCGAAGTCTGAAGGCGTGAACCTGGGCGACGTGTACCAGACCATGCAGGCCTACCTGGGTTCGCTCTACGTCAACGACTTCAACCGCTTCGGCCGTACCTACCAGGTCAATGTCTCGGCCGATCCCGCATTCCGCCACACGCCGGAAGACATCCTGCGCCTGCAGACGCGCAACGCACAGGGCCAGATGGTGCCGCTGGGTTCGTTCGTCACCGTGAAGCAGGGCGCCGGGCCGGACCGGGTGCAGCACTACAACGGCTACGCCACCGCCGAGATCAACGGCGGCCCCGCGCCGGGCTTCAGTTCCGGTCAGGCGCAGGCGGCGATGCAGCAACTGGCCAAGGACAACCTGCCGAACGGCTTCAGCTTTGAATGGACCGAGCTGGTCTACCAGCAGATCCTCGCCGGCAATACCGCGATCCTGGTGTTCCCGCTGTGCGTGCTGCTGGTGTTCCTGGTGCTGTCGTCGCTGTACGAGAGCTGGTCGCTGCCACTGGCGGTGATCCTGATCGTGCCGATGGTGCTGTTGTCCGCCATCGCCGGCGTGTGGCTCAGTGGCGGCGACAACAACATCTTCACCCAGATCGGCCTGATCGTACTGGTCGGGCTGGCGTGCAAGAACGCGATCCTGATCGTGGAGTTCGCGCTCGACCTGCAGCACCAGGGTATCGCCCGCCACGAGGCCGTGCTGGAAGCGGCGCGCCTGCGGCTGCGCCCGATCCTGATGACCTCGTTCGCCTTCATCATGGGCGTGGTGCCGCTGGTCGCCTCGCACGGCGCCGGCGCCGAGATGCGCCACGCCATGGGCGTGGCGGTGTTTTCCGGCATGCTCGGGGTGACCATCTTCGGGCTGATCTACACGCCGCTGTTCTATGTCGTCATCCGCGCCCTGGTCGAACGCCGCCAGGCGCGGGCGGCCGAACGCATCGCCCTGCCCGCGCTGTCTGCGCCGGAGAATTCATGATGAAAACCCTGCTCAAAATAATGGCAGCCAGTGCGCTCGTCTTCCTCGTCGGATGCGCCAGCGTGGGCCCGGACTACCACGCGGTGAAACCCGCCACGCCGCAGCTGCAGGGACTGGACGCCGCGCAGGAAAGCAGCGCGGCGTTCCAGGCCGCGTGGTGGAAGCAGTTCAACGATCCCACGCTGGACGCCTTGATCCAGCACGCGGCAGCCAACAACCTGGACCTGCGCATTGCGGTGGCGCGGCTGCATGAATCGCGCGCGTTGCTCAGCGGGGCGAAGTCCGATCGACTGCCGACGATCGGCACCGGTATCGACTACACCCGCAGCCGTGGGCAGCAACCGGGCTTCGGCACGCAGCGGCAGACGGTGACGACCTACCAGGCCGGTTTTGACGCGTCATGGGAACTGGACATCTTTGGTGGCGTGCGCCGCTCGGTCGAGGCCAGTAGTGCCGACCTCGGCGCCAGCGAGGCGGCGCTGCGCGATGCCCAGGTCAGCCTGCTGGCCGAGGTCGCGCGCAATTACTTCGAGCTGCGCGGCAGCCAGCTGCGGCTGGACATCGCCCGGCGCGACATCGACAACCAGCGCCAGACCGTGCACCTCACCGAGGTGCGCCTGCAGGCCGGCACCGGCGCGGAGCAGGACGTGGCCAGCGCCAAGGCACAGCTCAGTGCGGTGCAGGCGCAGCTGCCGGTGCTGCAGACCCAGGCGGACGCCAGCACGTACCATCTCGCCGTATTGCTCGGCGAACGCCCGGGGGAGCTCGATATCGACCTGTCGCCAAAAGGCTTCAAGCCGATCGCGGTGAACCTGCCGATCGGCGACGCCGGCGACGTGCTGATACGCCGTCCGGACGTCCAGATGGCCGAGCGCGAGTACGCCGCCGCCACCGCGCGCATCGGCGTGGCCAAGGCGGATTTCTTCCCGCACATCACCCTGGGCGGCTTCCTCGGTTTTCTCTCCGGCCGCAGCAATGACTTCGGCAGTCCATCGACACGCGCGTGGTCGCTGATGCCCAGCATCAGCTGGCCCGGCCTCAACGTGCAGCGCGTGCGCGCGAACCTGCACGCCAGCGAGGCCCGCACCGACGCCGCGCAGGCGAACTACCAGCGCAGCATCCTGCTGGCCATCGAGGATATCGACAACGCCGTCACCGGCTACAACCAGCAACGCATCCGCGTCGACCACCTGCTCGATCAGGCCACGCAGAGCAAGCGTGCCGCCGAGCTCGCGCGGGCGCGTTACCAGGGCGGCGCGACCGGCTTCCTCGAACTGCTCGACGCGCAGCGCACCCAGCTCGCCGCCGAGGATGACCTGGCCCAGGCCGAGGCCGCGATCGACACCCGCGCGGTGGCACTGTACAAGGCTCTCGGCGGTGGCTGGCAAGCCTGCGGCGATGACGCCTGCACGCAGGTGGCAGCGAGACCCTGAGCCTGCCGCTCAGCGCAGCGTGGCCTGGTAATAATCGCCATGCGGCTCGACCCGGATCGGCAGGCCGAATGCCTCGCTCAGGTAGGCGCTGGTGAGCACCTCGGCCTTGCGGCCCTGACGCAAGACCCGCCCATCGCGCAACAGCACGACCTGCTCGATCTCTGGCAGGATCTCTTCCACGTGATGGGTGACCAGCACCAGGGTGGTGCCGGCCTGTGCGAGCCGCCGCAGGTTCTCCAGGAAGTGGCGGCGGCTGACCATGTCCAGGCCGGCACAGGGCTCGTCCAGCAGCAGCGCACGCGGCCGGTGCACCAATGCGCGGGCGATCAACACGCGGCGCGCCTCGCCGGTGGACAAGCTGGCCATGCGGCGCGCGGCCAGCGCTTCGCTGCCCATGGCGCGCAGGGCGTCTTCCGCATCCGTCCGCATGGCCGCCGTGACCTGATGCTGCGGACCCACGCCGCGCGCCGAGAAGAAGCCGGACACCACGGCGTCGAAGACCTGCAATGAGCGGTCGCCGGTGTAGTCCTGTTGCATGGCCGGCGAGACGATACCGAGCAGGCGATGCAGCTCGCCGACGTGCCAGCGCGAGCGGCCGAACAAGCGCACGTCGGTGCGACCGCCGTCATCGGCCAGCGGATAGAGTTGGCGTGCAATCAATTGCACCAGGCTGGATTTCCCCGAACCGTTGGGGCCGAGGATGGCGGTGTGCTGGCCGGCGGCCACGCGCAGACTCAAGCGATCGAGGACGAGGCGGCTGCCGCGCATCACGCTGGCCGCATCGATGCCCAGCACGTCCACGTCCGGGTCCACGTCGTCGGCGCTGGTGTTGGCGGGGCCGGGTTGGCTCATGGGAAATCGGCGCTCAGCCGCCCTGGCTCCAAGGCTTGGCCTCGGCGAGCATCGCCCGCAAGGCGGTTTCGTCGAGCTTCGCCAGGACTTGCTCGGCCTCGCCGAAATTGGCCGCCTCCGGCCGCATGGAACGTATCAACACCTGAGCGTCGCCAATGCGTCCGAACACCAGCACCACATCGCCAAAGGAGCCCTCGATCAGCGCGGCCTGCCAGTGACCACCCTCAGCGTCGTCGAAATTGCGCATGCGGTCGATCCGCGTAAAACCTCATGGTACCCCGTGCCTGCCCCGACCAGCCGGTTGGCATGCGGCCACCGGCCGGAGCCGAAACAGCGCCGGGGCATCCCCGCGGCAAGCCATCTCTGGCCATCCGGGGAGCGCGTGCTCCCGGAAACGACGGCCATGTCGTCGCCAGATGATGCCCCATCGTCAATGGAGGAACAGAAGCACTTGACGTTCAAATGATAATGATTATCATCCGTAAGCATGTGCCGATGCCTGGATGACCCCACCCGTGGGCAAGCTCCCATCCCTGCCGCCTGGCCGTGGGCCGGCAAGGCCCGACCGGCCCGCTGGTTCGAGCCGGCTGAAATCCCCGGTGCGACACATCTCCAGTCAGGAACTGCTGGGTGGCGGACACGCCCTGGTGATCCACCATCTCGGCCAGGAATACCACTTGCGGCTGACCCGGAACGACAAGCTGATCCTGACCAAGTAGCCATCCGCGACTTCGTCTCGTGCCGGATCCTGCCCATCACCCCATGCCAATTGGCGCGGTGGCTGCCGCGGCTAGGCAGCCTGCTCTACCTGCATGCCGCACTGGCCCGCGAGATTGCCGACGAACCACCGTCCCGCGTGCTGGTGACGCAATGGATGGTGACGCCGCTGTTGGCGACCTGCTGGCTGGTGGCCGCCAGCGCGATCACCGACGAAGGTCCGCGCGAGTGGTGCGAATGCGTGGACCGGGCAGGCCGTGTCCGCGCCTGCCTGCACTTGCTGCCGGATACCGACTACCTGGCATGGGACGAGCTCATGGCGGCGGACCTGGCGCGCTGTCTTCCGCCCCCAGCACCGGGGACGCTGCCCTTCCGCGCGGATGGCGCCCGCGTCGTGAGCTTCCGCCTGCGCCAGCTTGCCGGCTCGCTGCTACTCGAACAATGCGCAGCCACCTCGCTGTCCTCGTGTGGCGCCAGGATGGCCAAGCACATTGCCCGGGTCGCCGCGGTCGCCTTGCGCTGAGCGCCGCGCCAGCATTGCGGTCGCCGGAGCAGGCGCGCCTGCGATCAGCGCATGTCCCGCTTCGTCAGCTCAGCCGCACTTGGAGTAGCCGCAGTTGAGGCAGGTCTGGCAGTTGTCCATGAGCACCATGGCCAAGGTGTTGCACTTGCCGCACAACTGCGAGCCCGGCGGGAAACCGGATGCAGCGGGGGCGGCCGTCGCGGTAGCGCCGGCCGCGCCGGGCGTACCCGCCTCAACGCTGGCGCCAGCCGCCTCGTAGGCCGCGCGCTTCTCGGCCACCAGTTGGCGCCGACCTTCATCCAGCTCCGGGCCCTTGATCAGGCCGATGTCGGTCAGGTGCTGCTCCAGCACCGCGCCAATCTCGGCCACGATGGAGGGCATGTACACACCGCCCGCCTTGAAGTAGCCGCCACGAGGATCGAACACGGCCTTCATCTCGTCGGCGATGAAGGCAATGTCACCGCCCTTGCGGAACACCGCGGACATGACCCGGGTGAGTGCCACGATCCACTGGAAATGATCCATGTTCTTCGAGTTGATGAAGATCTCGAACGGGCGGCGCTGCTCGTTCGGCGTACCGGCGTTGAGCACGATGTCGTTCAAGGTGACGTACAACGCGTGCTCGAACAGCGGCGACTTGATCTTGAAGGTGACGCCGACCAGGGTCTCCGGCCGCTCCAGACTCTCGTGCATCTGGATCACCTGGGCCGTCGGCGGCGTTGCCGGCTTGCTGTCGGCCGCCGTTGCCGCGGCGGATTTCTCGGCCGGGGTGGCCACGCTGTAGCCGGTGATTTTCTGCTTGATCTTGGTCGTCATGGATTTTGTCTTCGAGTGTTGCCGTTACCCTTCAATATGGGGGCGCAGCATGGAAAAACGCATCCGGCCCGGCGCAAGGCCGGGCCGGATGCCAGTACTACCGGCGTCCGGCGATGCCAGCCGTGAGGCTGACCCGCCAATCCGCCGTCCTGCTGGCAGTGGACCACGAGAACCGCAATGCCTGCGGCTTGCTGCGGGCGGACTTGGTGCCGCCTTGATGCACCGGGTGGCGAACGCCCATGGCGTTCGGGCTCCGATTGAAACTGCTTGCGGGCCGCACAGGCATCAGAACTTGCCGTAGTAGCCTTCCTTCAGGGCATCGAACAGGTTGGCGGCCGTGTGGACCTCGCCGTCATATTCCACTTCCTCGTTGCCGGGCACCTCGAGCACGCTGCCGTCAGCCAGCTCGAAACGGTACAGCGTGTTGGCCAGGTCGGACTCCTTGACCAGCACGCCCTGGAACGCCGCCGGATTGAAGCGGAACGTGGTGCAGCCCTTCAATCCCTGCTTGTACGCGTAAAGATAGATGTCCTTGAAATCCTCGTAGGGATATTCGGTGGGTACGTTTGCGGTCTTGGAAATGGACGAGTCGATCCACTTCTGCGCGGCCGCCTGGATATCCACGTGTTCCTTCGGGCCGATGTCGTCGGCGGCAACGAAGTAGTCGGGCAGCTGGTTTTCGGCGTCGCCGCCGGCCGGCGTTGCGTCGGCATTGATCAAGGCCCGGTAGGCGAGCAGTTCGTAGCTCAGGACCTCGACCTTCTCCTTGGTCTTCTTGCCTTCGCGGATCACGTTGCGCGAATAGCTGTGGGCGAAACTCGGCTCGATGCCGTTGCTGGCGTTGTTGGCCAGCGACAGCGAAATCGTGCCGGTCGGCGCGATCGAACTGTGGTGCGTGAAGCGCGCGCCCGTCTCGGCAAGCTGTTCAACCAGCTCCGGCGCCACCGTGGCGACGCGCTGCATGTAGCGGGAGTACTTCGCGTGCAGCACGCGGCCGGGTACGGGGTCGCCGACCTGGTAGCCGTCGGCGGCCATTTCCGGACGCTTGCGCAGCATCTCGCCGGTCACCTTGAACTCCTGCGCCAGGATCGGCGCCGGACCTTTTTCCTGCGCCAGCTCCAGCGCCGTTTCCCAGCCGGCCAGCGCCATCTCGCGCGACACCTGCTCGGTGAACGCGGCAGCCTCGGCACCGCCGTAGCGGTGCTTGAGCATGGTCAAGGTCGAGCCCAGGCCGAGGAAGCCCATACCGTGCCGGCGCTTGGAGAGGATCTCGTCGCGCTGCTGCGCCAGCGGCAGGCCGTTGATCTCCACCACGTTGTCCAGCATGCGCGTGAACACCTTCACCACCGCGCGGTATTCCTCCCAGTCGAAGCGGGCCTTGGGGCCAAACGGGTCGCGCACGAACGTGGTCAGGTTGATCGAACCCAGCAGGCAGGAACCGTACGGCGGCAGCGGCTGCTCGCCGCAGGGGTTGGTGGCGCGGATGTGCTCGCACCACCAGTTGTTGTTCATCTCGTTGACGCGGTCGATCAGGATGAAACCCGGCTCGGCATAGTCGTAGGTGGACACCATGATCAGGTCCCACAGGTGGCGTGCGCGCACCGTGCGGTAGATCTTGCACGCGACCAGGCCATCCTCGCGGGCAATGTAGTTTTCGTGCGTCGGCCACTCGCGCCAGACCACCTTGGCCGGATCGGCCAGGTCGATCTCGTCGCGCTCCTTGACGTGCACCGGGAACACCAGCGGCCAGTCCGCGTCCTGCTCCACGGCCTGCATGAAGCCGTCGGTGATCAGCAGGCTCAGGTTGAACTGGCGCAGCCGGCCGTCCTCGCGCTTGACGCGGATGAACTCCTTGACGTCGGGATGGCTGATGTCGAACGTGCCCATCTGCGCCCCGCGCCGGCCGCCGGCCGAGGACACGGTGAAACACATCTTGTCGAAGATGTCCATGAACGAAAGCGGGCCCGAGGTGTAGGCACCGGCGCCCGAGACGTAGGCGCCACGCGGGCGCAGCGTGCTGAACTCGTAGCCGATGCCGCAACCGGCCTTCAAGGTCAGGCCGGCTTCGTGGACCTTGTCCAGGATGTTGTCCATCGAGTCGCGGATCGTGCCCGAGACCGTGCAATTGATCGTGGACGTGGCCGGCTTGTGCGCCAGCGCACCCGCGTTCGAGGTGATGCGGCCGGCGGGAATCGCGCCGCGGCGCAGCGCCCAGAAAAAGCGCTGGTACCAGTGCTCGCGCAGTTCCGGGGTGGCCTCCACCTCGGACAAGGCGCGCGCCACGCGCTGCCAGGTCTCCTCCACGGTGTGGTCGACCGGAACGCCAGACTTGTCCTTGAGCCGGTACTTCTTGTCCCAGATGTCGTACGAGGCGGGCTGCAATGGGATTTCCATTGCCGCACCACGCCCCGGCAGCGGTGTGACATCCGGTTGGGTGATCGGCACGCGGACTGTACTCATTGGATTGACTGACCTCCGGGTGCTCTGCTGGCCCCGTTGCGGTGATTGGAACATGGTGACCTGGCTTGCGGCGGTCCTCGCCAGCCGGGCTTCGCCCCCCAGAGTCTTGCCGCGGCAACGATCACCAGATTTTGTTGAAGAAAACAGTCGTGGGCACAAGATATTGTGTGCGGCGACAGGGTGCCTAGTTAACCTTGGACAGCCGACAATGTAAAGTAGCGGCGCAGCAGCCGCCCATGACGGCCGCGGAACCTGTCGCGACGGACGCAGTCGAAACCCGTGCCCGGCGGTCCAGCTGCCTGCGCGGTGGATGAATCCAGGCACGCCGGCAGCGACGCGATGCCCGTACGGCCCAATCCGGCGCCTGCGCCCCGTGCGCCGGCCCACTGTGTCACCACGACCACCCACCATGCGGAGATTGCCATGCCCGACCGAACAGCACGCCTTGCGCTTGGCCTGATCGCAAGCCTGGGCTTGCTGCTGCCCGGCTCCTGGCCGTCGCAGTCGGTCGCCGCCACCTTGCCGGCCGCCGTCGGTGGCCAGCCGATGCCGTCCCTGGCACCGATGCTGGAGCACGTCACCCCCGCGGTGGTGAACATCTCCACCAAGACCCGGGTGCAGGTTCCCGAGCGCTATTTCGACGACCCGATGATGCGGCAGTTCTTCGGCTTGCCGCCCGCCCCGCGCGAACGCGTCGAACAAAGCCTGGGCTCGGGCGTGATCGTGGATGCCGCCAAGGGCTACGTGCTGACCAACAACCACGTCGTGGCCGGCGCCGACGACATCAACGTGACCCTGCAGGATGGGCGCAGTTTCAAGGGCAAGCTGGTCGGCACCGATCCCGACACCGATGTGGCCGTGGTGCAGATCCCGGCGGAGAACCTGCATGCCCTGCCGCTGGCCGACTCGTCCAAGCTGCGCGTGGGCGACTATGTGGTGGCCGTGGGCGAACCGTTTGGCCTGAGCGAGACGGTCACCGCCGGCATCGTTTCGGCGCTGGGGCGTTCCGGCCTCGGGCGCGGCGCTGGGGGCTCGGGCGGCTACCAGAACTTCATCCAGACCGACGCCTCGATCAACCCGGGCAACTCCGGCGGCGCCTTGGTCAACCTGCGCGGCGAGCTGGTCGGCATCAACTCGATGATCTTCTCGCCATCCGGCGGCAACGTCGGCATCGGCTTCGCCATCCCCAGCAACCTCGCCAGCGAAGTCATGGCGCAACTCGTCGCCCACGGCAAGGTCCAGCGCGGCAGCCTGGGACTGCAGCTGCAGGCGATCACCCCGCGCATCGCCCAGCTGCTCAAGCTGGCCAACCGCAACGGCATCGTGGTCACCGGGGTCAGTGCGGACTCGCCCGCGGCACGGTCCGGTCTGCAGCCCGGCGACGTGCTGACCACGCTGAACGGCAAGCCGCTGCATGACGTCGACGAGTTGCGCAACGCCGAAGGCCTGCTGCCGGTGGGCAGCACGGTGCGGCTCGGCGTGCTGCGCGACGGCAAGCTGCGCGAGGTCAGTACGAAACTGGAAGTGGAGAAACTGGCCACGCTCGACGGCGGCCAGCTCGATCCGCGCCTGCAGGGCGTGCGCTTCACCGAGCTCAGCCAGAGCCAGCGCGGCCAAGGCATGTACGGGGTCGCGATCAGCGCCGTGCAAAGCGGCAGCCGCGCTGCCAACGCCGGCCTCACGGCGAATGACGTGCTGATCGGCATCGGCAACCAGCGCATCACCAGCCTGCGCATGCTGCGCGGCCTGGCCGGCACCCACCTGCGCCAGCTGGTGCTGGTGGTGGCCGACGCGGACGGCAATACGCGCTACGTGCTGCTGCAATGACGCATTTTGTGCCTGCAGTCACGCTGGCCGCAGGTGCCAGATCCGCGACCATGGCCTATCCTATGGCGCATCGACACCGACATGGACGTCCCGCCAGCTGTGCACGAAGCACTTTTCACTTCTTGATCGCAGGTTCGTGCCCGCCATGTCCTTTCGTTCCGCCAGCCTGATCTCCACGGTCCTCGTCGTACTCTGCCTCAGCGCACCGAGCCTCGCCGCCAGCAAGTCCACCAACACCAAGTCCCGCTCCCCCGCCCCGGCCAAGATCACGCTCGTCTGGCGCGGTGACGTGGCGACCGCAACCGGCGTCTTCGACAAGCTCGCCCGCGCCTGGGAACGCGCCGGACACGGCAAGATCGAACTGCAGCCGTTCAATACCGCATCGGGCATCGACGCCGTGGCCAGCGGCCAGGCCGACCTCGGCGGCAGCGCACGCGCCGGCAGTGCCAGCCCCGAAGACCAGAATCTCACCTTCACCCCGGTGGCCTGGGATGCCCTGGTCATCGTCACCCAGTCCGGCAACCCGGTCAACAACCTCACCCTGCAGCAAGTGCACGACATCTACTACGGCAAGATCAGCAACTGGAGCGAGGTGGGCGGCAAGGCGGCGCCCATCGACGTCTACGCCGTGGCCAGCCCGAAGGACGGTGTCGAGTACAGCTTGCGCAGCCTGCTGTTCGGACGCGGCACGCAGCCGGTGGCGGCGCCCCGCCTGTACGTCAACACGCACATGCTGGAAAAGGCCATCGAGATCAACGCGAACGGACTGGGCGCCGATACCCTGTCCGACATCCGGGACAAGCCAAAGCTGAAGGCCTTGTCGATCGACGGCATCGCCCCGAGCCCGCAGAGCATTGCCGACGGCAGCTATCCCTTGTTCACGCCGCTGTACCTGGTCACCAATCCGCAAAGCCGCAATGCCGCGGACGCGCAGGCCTTCGTCGATTTCCTCAACTCCGCGCCGGGTGCGGCCGTCCTGCGCGAGGGCGCCGTGCTGCCCTACGCCGATGGCGCGGCGCTGGTGGCACTGGACGCCACGCGCCGCGAGCGCATCCTCGCCGCCATCGACGCGCGCGCGCCGGATGCCGCGCCGGCCGGCGCCACCTCCGCGGCCACCGTCGCGCCCACGGCCATCGCGATTGCCAGCGCCAGCAGCACGGCCCAGCCGGCGCCATCGACCGTCGCCGCGACGTATACGGTGGGCAAGGGCGATACCTTGTCGACCATCGCCAAGAAGCACGCCGTGCAACCCGAGCAGCTGCGCGAATGGAACCACCTCAAGAGTGACCGCCTGCAGCTCGGCCAGTCGCTGCGCATCAGCATCAACTAGGCGCTTGAGCGCGCACCGCCGTGGCGCCATGCGGCTGCGCCGCAGGTAGGCAGCGCGGCCGCAAGCAGGCATCATGGCCGGCCTGCCAACCAGGTAATCGCCTGCCATGCCTGCCTTGATCGAACGCCGCCAGCGCGCACGCTGCATCGCCATTGAAACCACCGACCCGGCGCATCTCGGCGCCGCACGCCGGAACCTGACCGCGCCGCAGCGCCGCAGCCTGGCCCAGCAAGGATTCAGTGCCGCGGCCGGCACGTTCACTTTGCTGCACGATCCGCGGGGCACGCTGGTGCGGGTGCTGGTGGGGGTCGAAGCCCGGCGTCCGCTGGCCGCACTGGCCGGCTTGGCGCACGCCCTGCCTTCCGGCACTTACTGCCTGGCTGATGCCGGCGTGCTGGCCGACCGCCGGGCCGCTGCGCTTGGCTGGGCGCTCGGTGCCTACCGGTTCACCCGCTATCGGGCGGCCAAACGCGAGCCGGCGACGCTGGCGATCCCCGCGCCCGAACTCGACGCACTGCGCCCGCTACTCGACGCCACCTTCCTGGTGCGCGACCTGGTCAACACGCCGACTGAGGACCTGGGTCCCGAAGAGTTGGCCGCGGCCGTGAAAGCCGTAGGCCGGGCGCACCACGCCAGCAGTCGCGAGTGGGTGGGCGAGGACCTGCTCAAGGCCAACTTCCCCACCATCCACGCCGTGGGCCGCGCCAGCCACCGCGCGCCACGCCTGGTGCAACTGCAATGGGGCAAGGCCAACCACCCCAAGCTGGTCCTGGTCGGCAAGGGCGTGTGCTTCGACAGCGGTGGCCTCGACCTGAAATCCGGCAACGGCATGCGCTGGATGAAAAAGGACATGGGTGGCGCCGCGCATGCGCTGGCCCTGGCCCAACTGGTGATGCAGGCGGGACTGCCGGTACGCCTGACCCTGCTCGTGCCCACGGTGGAAAACTCGGTCAGCGGCAGTGCGCTGCGGCCCGGGGACGTGGTGAAGACCCGCGTCGGCCTGCAGGTGGAAATCGACAATACCGACGCCGAGGGCCGCCTGATCCTGTGCGATGCCCTGGCCTACGCCAGCGAGCAGCAGCCCGACCTGATCGTCGATTTCGCCACGCTCACCGGCGCCGCCCGCGTCGCGCTGGGGCCGGACCTGCCGGCGCTGTTTGCCAATCGCGACGACGTGGCGCAGGCCGCGCTCGCGGCCGGGCTCGAGGTCGACGACCCGATGTGGCGCCTGCCGCTGTGGCAGCCGTATCGGCACATGCTGGACTCCTACCTGGCCGACTGCGCCAACAGCGGCGGCGCCGGCCACGCCGGAGCGATCACCGCGGCGCTGTATCTCGAACGCTTCGTCGACCCGGCCAGCGCCTGGGTGCACCTGGATACCTATGCCTGGAATGACCGCGCCCGCCCGGGCCGGCCGCAGGGTGGCGAGGCCATGGGCTTGCGCGCGCTGTTCGCCTATCTGCAGCAGCGCTACCGGCGCTGAGCCAGCGCGCCAGCGCCACGCTCAGCTGCCGACCGCAGGCCACCCCCAAGGCCGCTCAGCGGCTGGCCGGTGGCCTGGCCACTGAAGCGGCAGCGACTGGCATCGCCGGTGCCGGCATCGAGAATTTGCCGCCGTACGGCAACGCCGCAGCCGCCAGGGCGGGATCGGCCTTGAGCATGCCGACCGCGTCAAACAAGATGTGCGCGGTTTCATCCAGCGGCACGTCCTTGGCGTTCTTGGCGTCCTTTTCTTCCTTCAGCTCACTCTTCAGGCTACGCTCGTTCGCGTTCAGTCCATCGTCGAGCGCATTGTCCTCGTCGACCAGCGCGGCGTCGCTGCCGTCGATGGCCTTGTGCCGGGTGCGAAACTCGGCCTGGATCGCCTCGTCCTGCTTGCGCTCGCCTTCGCGCGTGGCGAAATTGAGCGAGATCGACTTCTTGCCGCGTACGACCTTGTACTGGGCAATCTCGTCCAGCATCAGCTTCCACGCCGGCGATCCCGCCACCCGGGCCGCGTGCAGTTCCTTCAGGCGCGGCAGGTAGGCCGAGAAGTCCGCCACCGGCTGGTAGGATGCCGGCGCGATGTGCGTCCACGGCAAGGCGTTGTCGTAAGTGGATTCGCCAAAGTCCTTGGTGTCGCCATTTTGCGGGAACTCGATGTCCGGGGTGACGCCACGCAACTGGGTCGAACCGCCGGTGATGCGGAAGAACTCGGCAATGGTCATCTTCAGCTCGCCGAATTGCGGCTTGCCCTCGGTGTTATGGCTGAAGCGGTCCAGGTCGACCAGGTTCTGCACCGTACCCTTGCCAAACGTCGGCTCGCCGATGACCAGGCCGCGGTGGTAGTCCTGCATCGCCGCGGCAAAGATCTCCGACGCCGACGCCGTGCCGCGATTGACCAGCACCGCCAGCGGGCCGCTCCAGAGCATGCCTGGCTCGTCGTCGCCCTGCACGTCGACCTGGCCGCGCGCATCGCGCACCTGCACCACTGGACCGCTGTCGATGAACAGGCCGGCCATGGATTCGGCCTCGGCCAGTGAGCCACCACCGTCGTTGCGCAGGTCGACCACCACGCCCTGCACGCCTTCGGCCTTGAGCTCGCCCAGCAGCTTGGCGACGTCACGCGTGGCGCTCTTGTAGTCCTTGTCCCCGCGGCTGCGCGCGCTGAAGTCCGAATAGAACGAAGGCAAATCGATGATGCCGATCTTGCGCGTCACGCCGCCATCGGTGATGTCGATGACCTTCTTCTTGGCCGCCTGCTCCTCGATGCTGACTTTCTTGCGTACCAGGGTGACGATCTCGTGCTTGCCGTCTGGACCGGCGTCGGCGGGCAAGACCTCCAGCCGCACCGTGGTGTCCTTCTTGCCGCGTATCAGGTTGACCACGTCGTCGATACGCCAGCCGATCACGTCGACCATGTTCCCATTGGCGCCCTGGCCGACGCCGACGACGCGATCGCCCACCTTGATCTCGCCGGACTTGGCCGCCGGGCCGCCCGGCACCACCTCGCGAATCAACGTGTAATCCTCGCGGGTCTGCAATACCGCGCCAATGCCTTCCAGCGAGAGCTTCATGGCGATGTCGAAGTTCTCGGCCTGGCGCGGACCGAGATAATCGGTGTGCGGATCGGTGGTCTCGGCGTACGCGCTCATGAAGGTCTGGAACGCGTCCTGGCTGTCGAGCTGCTTGATGCGCTCGATGTAGCCGGTGTAACGCTTCTCCAGCGTCTTGCGGATTTCCGCGTCGCTCTTGCCGGCCAGCTTCAGGCGCAGCCAGTCGTTCATGGTGCGCTTGCGCCACAGCGCTTCCAGCCCGGCCTCATCCTTTTCCCGCGGCGCATCCTTGCGGTTGAAGGTGTAGGTTTCATCGCCGGAAAAATCGAAACCCTGCGCCAACAGGCTGCGCGCGTAGGTCATGTGTGCCACCGCGCTCTTCAGGTAGGCGTTGAAGATCGCGAACGGGGCGCTGAGGTCCTGGTTCCAGATAGCGTCGTCGAGCTTGGTCTTGAGCGGCGCAAAGCGCGCCATGTCGGCCTGGTCGAAAAACACCTTCTCGCCATCGAGCAACTTGAAATAGGCGTCGTAGATGCGCGCCGACATGGCGTCGTCGAGCGGCTGCGCATCGTAGTGGAAGCGGGTCAGGAAACGCGCCGACAGCTGCGCGGCCTGGGCTTCGTTTTGGGTGGGCTGCAACGGCCACACCGAAGCCTTGCGGGTGTCGTTGCCGGCACCAAGCTCGGCTGCCGATTGCGCATACGCGCTCGTCGTTACGGCCAGCGCGAGCAACAACAACAAGGTAGGGCGGAAAGTCATGGAAGTTCTCAGGCGAACCCGGGGGGGACGACTGACCGCTACCGGTCAGTCGACAGTAAGGAAAAATACAGGGGAAACGATGTACAGATTATGGACAGCCTCGGTTTTGCCCAAGTTCCGGCATCAGGCGATCCAGCCTGGCGCCTGCCGCGCGACTCAACCATTGCCAGGTCGCCTGCGTTGCCGAGCGCCGGATCGCACCGGCAACCGCAAGGCGACGCGGACCTCACCTGGCCGTCCGCGCCAACGACGTCCGCGCCGTACTGGCTCCCTTGACAGGAAGCCCGGGCAGGCGGGGCTCGGCAAGCTGGGGGTGGAATCCGAATCGGACGCAGAACGCATCGAGCAGCACATCTTCGACATCCGCCAGCACCGGCGGACCGCCATAGTCTAGCATTTGCGTGACCGCCAAGCCCTTGTAACCGCAAGGATCGATGCGTTGGAACGGTTCCAGGTCCATGGCCACGTTGAAGGCCAGGCCATGCAAGGTGCAACCCCGGCGCACGCGCAGGCCGAGGGCGCCGATCTTGGCCGCGCCGACGTAGACCCCGGGTGCGCCCGCATGGCGCTCGCCGGCGATGCCCCAGTGCGCCAGCGTATCGATCAGCACCTGCTCGATGCCGTGCACCAGGTCGCGCACGCCAAAGCCGGCGCGGCGCAGGTCGAGCAAGGGATAGCCCACGATCTGGCCTGGCCCGTGGTACGTCACCTGTCCACCGCGGTCCACCGGGATGAGAGGAATCTCCCCCGGCGCCAGGACATGCTCCATCCTGCCTGCCTGGCCCAGGGTGAACACCGGGTCGTGTTCAAGCAGCCAGAACTCGTCCGGCGTGCCCGTCCCGCGCCGGTCGGTGTAGGCGCTCATGGCCTGCCACACCGGCACATAGGGCTGCCGCCCCAGGCGGCGCACGTTCAACTGCCGCGGCATCACAGCGTATAACGGACGGCCGGATGCGCCCGCAACGCGGTGTGCGCCGCCTCGTATTGCGCCCGCTCGTCGCAATGGATGGTGACCGTGACCGAGACGAAATTGCCGGCGCTGGAACGCCGTTGGCGCACCTCCGTGCCGACCAGCCGTACGCCGGCCTGCTCCAGCAACAACGGCACCTGCGATGGCAGGTCGGCATCGCTCGCCCCCACCGCGGTGATCTCGAATTGGCCCGGGAACTGGAAACCGGTGGCCGCGCCCGGCGCCTGGCCTGGCGGCGGCAACGTGCTCATTGACCGACCTTCACTGCGGTCGTGCTGGCGGTCCCGCTATGGAACCAGAGCAGGATCGAATCCCACAGGCGCGAGAAGAAGCCGCCCTGGGGGGCGTCGGCCACGGCCACCAGCGGCACGCTCTGCAGGGGCTGGTCGCCCAGGGTCACGTGCAAGGTGCCCACCTTCTGGCCCTTGTGGAACGGCGCGATCAGGGTGGCCGGGATGTCCATCGACGCCTTGAGCTTGTCGTATTGGCCACGCTTGACGGTGATCAGCAGATCCTGGCTGACCCCCAGCGGCAGCGTATCGGCCTCGCCCTTCCACAACCGTGGCGAGGCCAGGGCCTTGCCAGCGGCAAACAGCTTGTGCGTCTCGTAGAACCGGAAGCCGTAATTCAACAAGGCCATGGCCGAGTCGGCACGGGCCTTCTCCGAGCTGGCGCCCATCACCACGGCGATCATGCGCGAATCGCCCTGCTTGGCCGACGCCGCCAGGCAATAGCCGGCCTCGGCGGTGTGCCCGGTCTTGATGCCATCGACACTCGGATCGCGCCACAGCAAGGTATTGCGGTTGCCCTGCTTGATCCCGTTCCATTGGAATTCCTTGATGGCCGAGATGGCGTAGTCCTCCGGGAATTGCAGGATCAGGGCCCGCGACAGGATGGCGAGGTCGCGCGCCGAAGCGTAGTGATCGTCGACCGGATAGCCCGAAGCGTTGACGAAATGCGTATTGCTCATGCCCAACTGCTTGGCATACGCGTTCATCAGGCCGGCAAAGGCCTGCTCGGAACCCGCCGTATGCTCGGCCAGCGCGATTGCCGCATCGTTGCCGGACTGGATGATCATGCCGTACAGCAAGTCCTTCAGCGGCACCTGGCTGCCCAGCTTGAGGAAGCTGGTCGAGCCGTCGGTGCCGGCGCCACCGCCGCGCCAGGCATGCTCGCTGATGGTCACCGGGTCGGTCAGGTGGATATGGCCGTTGGCGATCTCGGCGGAGACCACGTAGTCGGTCATGATCTTGGTGAGCGAGGCCGGCGCACGGCGCTCGTCGGGGTTCTTCTCGGCGATGATCTGGCCGGAGGCGTAGTCCATCAACACCCAGCTCGCGCCGTCGACGTCAGGCGGCGGCGGTACCGGCACTTCGGGCACCGTCGGCCGGGGTACCTTGGGCGCTGGCGTGGGCGTTTGCGCCAAAGCCAGCCCGGCGAGGAAGGTGAACACAGCGAGCGGAAGCAGCGTGGTGCGAAAAAACTTCATCGGATCATCAGTCCAGTTCGTGGTGCGCTGGTCGACACGCACAGGGTGGAAGGGGGCGCCACACGCGGGAAAACCTTTTCAATTTACCGCGACCCGCGGACGTGGCAGTCCCAGGGTCACGACCCGTGCGCTGACGGCGTCGGCTTGCGCCGCATCACGCAAGGGACCAAGGCGCACGCGGTGCACGGCGCGGCCGCCGACCTCCACCGCAGTCACCTGCACCGGGGCCAGGCGGGCTTGCTGCAAGCGGGCAGCGACCCGCTGTGCATTGGCGGGATCGGCAAACGCGCCGACCTGCAAGAAAATGCCAGCGGACACCCCGGCACTGACCGCCGCAGGCACCGCCAGTTCCGCGCCACGCCGTGACGGATCGATGCCGCGCACCTCGACCATGCCCGAGCCCTGGGGCCAGATGCCGATCTTCACCGCTGCCGCATAGGACAGGTCGATGATGCGGCCGGGATGGAACGGTCCGCGGTCGTTGACCCGCACCACCACGCTCTTGCCATTCGCGAGGTTGGTCACCCGCGCGTAGCTGGGCAGCGGCAGGGTCTTGCTGGCGGCGCTGAACTGGTACATGTCGTACGGCTCGAGGCTCGAGGTCTTGTAGCCGTGGAACTTCTCGCCGTAATACGAGGCGATGCCGCGCTCGTCGTAGCCGCCGGCCGAGGGCAGCACGGTATAGGTCTTGCCGTTGACCGTGTACGGCGAACGGTTGCCGTACAGTGAGCGGGGCTCGACCTTGGGTATGGGTTCCTTCAGCTTGCTGATGTCCGGCGGCTGGCTCGGCACGCTGTCTTGGCGCTGGCGGTAGCGCTCGGCCTGCGAGCGGCTCAAGTCGTCGCCGACCGTGCCGCCGGCAGCTGCCGGCCGGCTCGACGGCACATGTGCTGCCGGCCGCGCGCGATGGCTTGCGCAGCCGCCCAGCAACAGGGACAGCGCAGCAAGCAACAGCGCCGCCAGCCTCACGACTGGTGATCCCTGGCCTGCACGCCGCGCATGATCGCGTCGGCCAGCTGGCTGACCGCCAGCGCGTACAGCGGACTGCGGTTGTAGCGGGTGATGACGTAGAAGTTCTGGAACGTGAGCCAGGATTCCTCGCCATGTTCGCCTTGCATGACTTGCAGACTGCTCGACAACGCGGGATCCAGCGCCTGCACCGGCGCATAACCCCAGGCTTCGAATTGTTCCAGCGGCCAGCGCGGCTGGCTGTCGTCGATCTCGACAACCTTTGCCGAGGGCTGTCGTTGCGCACGCGCAACGACCGGCGCCCCGCTGACCCAGCCATGCTGCTTGAAGTAATTCGCGACGCTGGCAACGATGTCCGGCAAGGAGGCCTTCAGGTCGATGCGCCCGTCATCGTCGGCATCCACCGCAAAATCGCGGATGCTGTCCGGCATGAACTGTGGCCAGCCCTGGGCCCCGGCATACGAGCCGGTGAGCGTATCCAGCGGACCGGCCAGATGGCTGGCCGGCAACTCCAACAGCACCTTCAGCTCGTTGCGGAAGAACGTCGCCCGCGGCGGGTAGTACAGGCCCAGCGTCACCAGTGCGTCCAGTACCTTGTAGCTGCCGGTGATGCGGCCGTAGAACGTCTCCACACCGAGGATGGCGACGATGTATTGCGGGGCCACGCCATAGCGCTGGCCCATCTGCTCCAGCAACGGCCGATGCCGCAGATAGAAGGCGATGCCTTGGTCGATGCGCTCGCGGGTCAGGAAGATCGGGCGATAGTCCTTCCACGGCTTGGCTTCGGCCGGGCGGCTGATGGCATCGATGATGCCCTGCTTGAACTCCGCCCCGTCCAGCAGCGCGTTGAGCTCGGCCGGGCTCTTGCCCGTCGCCTGCGCCACCTCGGCCACGAGCTGCGCCTGTCCCGGGTGCCCGGCCAGCGCCGGCCCGACGCCGCAGGCAAGCGCCAGCACCAGGCCCGCCAGGGCACGGCGAAACCGCCGGCGACGGGCCACAGCCACTGGCTCCACGGCGTCTGGATGACTCACTGACTGCATGCGCAGAGCCTAACATGCCACCGCCGCGCGATTCGAAATATCCGGCTCACTCGTGGGCCCGGCGATTGGCGTGGATCGACATCAGCATGCCGAAGCCGGTCAACAGCGACACCGCCGAGGTGCCGCCATAGCTGACCAGGGGCAAGGGCACGCCGACCACCGGCAGCATGCCGGCGATCATGCCGCCGTTGACGAACACGTAGACGAAGAAGGCCATGCTGATCGCACCGGCCAGCAGGCGCGAATACGTGCTGCGCGCCTGCATCGCGATCCACAGGCAACGGCCGATGATGAACACATACAGGGCGAGCAGCAGCGCCACGCCGAGCAGGCCAAATTCCTCGGCAAAGACGGCGAAGATGAAATCGGTGGTGTGCTCAGGCAGGAAGTCCAGGCGTGACTGCGTGCTGTGCAGCCAGCCCTTGCCGAAGATCCCGCCCGAGCCCACCGCGATCTGCGACTGGATGATGTGCCAGCCGTTGCCCAGCGGGTCGGATTCCGGATTGAGCAGGGTCAGGATGCGGTCGCGCTGATACTGATGCAGGAAATGCCAGGCCAGCGGCACCGCGCTGACCGCGGCCGCCAGCAGCAGGCCGATGCGCCACCACGCCATGCCGGACAGGAACAGCGCGAACGCACCGGCCGCAGCCACCAGCAGCGCCGTGCCCAGATCCGGCTGCTCGGCAATGAGGATCGCCGGCAAGGCGATCAGCACGACGCTCACCGTGATGTCTTTCCATCCCGGCGGGAGGATCCTGCCATGCAGGTACCAGGCCACCATCATCGGCATGGTGAGCTTGAGCAGCTCCGCAGGCTGGAAGCGCAGCACGCCGAGATCCAGCCAGCGATAGGCACCACGCCCTTCGCCAAGCAACGCCACCACCACGAGCAGGCTGCTGCTGAGCAGGTACAACCAGGGCGACCAGGCGCGCAGCACCACCGGCGGAATGCGCGACACCAGCACCAGCAGCAGCATGCCGAGCAGCAGGCGCCCGGCCTGGCCGGCCACCATCGAGACGTCACCGTCACTCGCGCTGTACAGGGTCGCCAGGCCGAGCAGGGCCAGCAGCAGCAGGCTGCAGGCCAAGGGCAAGTCGATGCGCGGACGGGTGAGGAAGCGTTGCGCGAAGCGTGCCCCGCGCACGCGCCAGGCCTCGATCACGGCTGCGCCCCACCGGCGGCCACCTGCGGCAGCGCCCGGGCAGTGGTATCCGCAGGACCCACGGCATGCGGCAGCGACGGGGCCCGTGGCGGGCGGGCGGGCGGCGCGCGCACCGGCCCGCTGAGCGGCGCCGCATCCTGCAGGCGCTGGGCGCCAATCAAGTTGCCGCCGTGCAGGTTCAACCACACGTCCAGCATGCGCCGCACGATCGGCCCGGCATCCGCGGCGCCCCAGGCCCCGGCTTCCAGTAGGACGGCAATGGCAATCTGCGGGTTGTCCGCCGGGGCATAGGCGACGAACCAGGCTCGATGCCGGGTGGCCAGGTAGGCGGTGTTCTTGTTGGTGTCGTAGGCGTCGGTGGTGCGCGAATAGCGCTCGGCCGTCCCGCTCTTGCCGGCTATCGCGTATGGAAAGCCGGCGTTCAAGCCGCGGCCGGTACCGGCGGTCATCACCGCCCGCATGCCCTCGTCGATCACGTTCCAGTCCTTGGGATTCTTGATCAGCGACGGCCCGCTGGGCGGGTTGGCCAGCGGCCTGGGCCGCTCCTCACCGGCGCTCCGCGTGGCCATCACCAACCGCGGCGCGTGCGCGACGCCGTGGTCGGCCAGGGTCGCCAACGCGTGGGCAAGCTGCAGCGGCGTCACCGCCCAGTAGCCCTGGCCGATACCGGCAATCACGGTCTCGCCCGGGAACCACGGGTTCTTGTCGTGCGCGGCCTTCCAGGCGCGCGACGGCATGACCCCGGCGGATTCACCAAGGGTATCGATGCCGGTCGGGGCGCCGAAGCCGAAACGTCCCATCCACGCGCTCAGCCGGTCGATGCCCAGGTCCAGCGCCAACTTGTAGAAGTAGGTGTTGGTCGACAACTGAATGGCGCGCACCATGTTCACCGTGCCGTCGCCGTCGCGATGGTCGTCGCGATAGCAACGCGGGTTGCCAGGCAGGCAGAACTTGCCGGTCGAGAGGACGGTGTCCTGCGGCGTGCGCACGCCGTACTCCAGGCCGCCGAGCGCCAGGAACGGCTTGATCGTGGAACCCGGCGGGTAGCTGCCAGCCAGCGCGCGGTTGAACAAGGGCTTGGCCTGGTCGCCGGTGAGCGCGCTGTAATCGGTCTGGCTGATGCCGTTGACGAACAGGTTGGGGTCGAACGTGGGCACGCTGACCATGGCCAGCACCTGCCCGTTGCGCGGATCGATGGCCACGGCGGCACCCGCCCGGCCGTCGAAAGCCGCCGCGGTGGCCTTCTGCAGGCGCGCATCAATGCTCAGGTACAGGTTGTTTCCCGGCGTCGGTGCATGCGTCTCGAGCACGCGCTGGGTACGCCCGTCGGCATTCACCTCGACCAGCTCGTAGCCCGGTTTGCCATGCAGGCGATCTTCGTAGGCGCGCTCCAGGCCGATGCGCCCAATGTGGCTGGTGCCTTTGTAGCGCGCCGGATCGAGCCGCTTCAGGTCGTCGGCATCGATGCGCCCGACGTAGCCCACGACATGCGCAAACTCCGCGCCCAGCGGGTAGTGCCGGATCATGTACGGCACCACGTCCACGCCGGGAAAGCGCCAGCGGTTGACGGCGAAGCGGTCCATTTCATCCTCGGTGAGGTGCATCTTCAACGGCACGCTGTCGAACCGCCGGCTCTGCTTGAGCAGGGCGCGAAACGCGTCCAGGTCGTCCTTGCCGAGCGGCACCACCGCACCGAGCTCGCGCAAGGTGGCCGACATGTCCTTGACCTGCTCGGGCACCACCTCCAGGCGGAACGCCGGGACGTTGTCCGCCAGCAGCACGCCGTTGCGGTCGTAGATCAGCCCGCGTGCCGGCGCCAGCACCACGGGCTTCACCCGGTTGTCCATGGCGCGAGTGGCGAACTCGTCGTAGCGCGCGACCTGCAGGTACGCAAAGCGGCCCAGCAGCGCCACCAGGGCCAGCACGATCAGCCCGAAGCCGACCAGCGCCCGGCGCCGGAAGCCGGCGCTTTCGTGCTGTGCGTCCTTGATGGAAGCGCGCCAGCCGTTCATTGGATCCGCGCCCGCACGCGCAGGTCGTCAAGCAACAGGAACACGAACGGCCACAGTGCCGCGCCGACCATCGGCGAAAGCCACCAGCTTGCCGGCGGCAGCGAGCCGCCGGACAACATGCGCACGATCAACAGCAACAGGCGGTCGTTCAGCAACAAGGCCAATACCGCAGCGGTGAGCTGCCACATCGGGAACAGCCGCAGGCGCGCACGGAAGTGCGTGGCGATGAATACCAGCGCACACAGGCGCAGTGCCTGCTCGCCCAGCACCATGCCCACCAGCACGTCGGCCACAAGTCCCAGCACGAACGCCAAGCCCAGCGTGACGCGGCCTTCCGATTCCAGCGTCCAATACAACAGCACCAGGGCCGGCCAATACGGCTTGGCCGGCTCGAGCGCATCCGGCAGCGGTACCAGCATGAGCAGCAGCGAAAGGACCAGCGTCCCGCCAAACCACCAGTTGCCGGCGTGCTGGCGGCTCACGGCCGCGCTCCGGACGCCGGCACTGCCGCCCTCGGCGCCACGCCGGCATTGCCTGGCGGAACAGGGGCAGCGACGCCGCTGCCGATCGCCGGCGCGAGATCGGCAGGCGGCCCGGCCGGCTTCTCCGGCGCCGGGGGTCCCTGGGGATCAGCCAGGTCATGCAGCAGCAATACATCGTCCGCGCGATCCATGTCGGCCGCCGGCGTGGCACGCGCCAGGAGAAAGGCGCCGCCGGGCGCGGGCTGGACGCTGCGGATGGTGCCGGCGGGAAATCCCGAGGGGAAGCGCCCGCCGATGCCGGAAGTCAGCAGGCGGTCACCAGGGCGCACGTTCGCCGCCAGCGGCAGGTCCGGCAAGATGAGGGTGCTGCCGTCGCGCGAGCCGTAGGCGATCGTGCGCACGCCGGTGCGCTCCACCACCACCGGCAGGGCATGGGTCGGGTCGGTGATCAACATGACCACCGAGGTCGTCGGCAGCACCTCGCTCACCTGGCCCAGCACCCCATGCGCGTCGATGACCGGCTGGCCGGGCGTGACCCCGTCGCGCGCCCCAAGGCTCAGGGTCAGGCGATAGCGGAACGCCCCCAGGTCCACGCCGATCACATGGGCCAGTTGTACCTTGAGCTCCAGGCTATGGCTGGTGTCCAGTAACTGCTTGAGATGCGCATTCTGTTCGGCCACCGCCGCCATGCGGTTCAACTTGGCATTGGCCAGCAGCAGGTCCTCGCGCAAGCGTTGGTTTTGCCCGGTCAAGGATTGCCGGTCGGCAAAGGCGGTGGTCAGCATGCGGATGCCGGCCGAGGGCAAACCAGCCAACCGGTACACCGGCTCGACCACGAGTGCCGCGCTGTAGCGCACGGTCCACAGCCAACCGTTACGCTGATCGAGCACCATCAGCACCAGGGCCAGGGCCAGGTACATGATCAAACGCAGCGTCCCGGCAGGGTTGCCGGCAAACAGCGGCGAGGATTCATCCCGGGTGCGTGCCATCACGCCTCCGCGCAGCGCGCACTATTCGGGGGCGAAAAAGTCGCTGCCATGCTTGTCGATCAATTCCAGCGCCTTGCCACCACCGCGCGCCACGCAGGTCAGGGGATCATCGGCAACCTGCACGTGCAGTCCGGTTTCCTCGGAGACCAGCCGGTCGAGGTCGCGCAGCAAGGCGCCACCGCCGGTCAGCACGATGCCACGCTCGGCGACATCCGAACACAATTCCGGCGGGGTCTGCTCGAGGGCGGACTTGACCGCCGCCACGATGCCGGCAAGCGGCTCGTGCAGGGCTTCCAGGATCTCGTTCGAGTTGATGGTGAACATGCGCGGCACGCCCTCGGCGAGGTTGCGCCCGGAGATCTCCATCTCCTTGACCGCGTTTTGCGGGAACGCGCAGCCGATCTGCTCCTTGATCCGCTCGGCGGTGGACTCGCCGATCAAGGTGCCGTGGTTGCGGCGCACGTAATTGATGATGGCCTCGTCGAAGCGGTCGCCACCGACCCGGGCCGACTGCGAGTAGACGATGCCGTTGAGCGAAATCACCGCCACTTCCGAGGTGCCGCCGCCGATGTCGAGCACCATCGCGCCGCGCGCCTCGTGCACCGGGATGCCGGCGCCGATGGCGGCTGCCATCGGCTCCTCGATCAGGAACACGTCGCGGGCGCCGGCGCTTTCCGCCGATTCCTTGATGGCGCGGCGCTCCACCTGGGTTGAGCCGCACGGCACGCACACCAGCACCCGCGGGCTCGGCCGCAGGAAGCGCGACTTGTGCACCTGCTTGATGAAATGCTGGAGCATTGCCTCGGTCATGGTGAAGTCCGCGATGACCCCGTCCCGCATCGGCCGGATGGTGGCGATGTTGCCGGGGGTGCGACCCAGCATGTGCTTGGCCTCCGAACCCACCGCGGCAATGGTGCGTGGGCCGCCAGGACCACGGTCCTGGCGGATTGCCACCACCGACGGCTCGTTGAGTACGATGCCTTGCCCGCGCACGTAGATCAGCGTATTCGCCGTGCCAAGGTCGATGGAGATGTCGTTGGAGAAAATTCCGCGAAACTTCTTGAACATGAGTCGGCCGAGCCCGGCTGAAGGTAGCTGGCCAGTCTAGTCAGCGCAGGCGATGCACGCAAGGACGAAACGACCAAGAATGTGTTGTACAACACGCAGATATGCGCAATTGATCCGGTCCGGGTTGACATTCCGGCGCTGCTGCAGCGACTGGCAACGAGCTCTCCGGTTATGATCGGGGGCTTTGGGCCACTGCACGGCCGCAACACGCTCCCGGCATCGCCCCGTCCTTCCTTCGCCAGAGGCTACCCGCCCATCATGCCTGCCGTCATCTGCGGATCACTCGCCTACGACACCATCATGGTGTTCCAGGACCAGTTCAAGAACCACATCCTGCCCGATCAGACGCACATCCTCAACGTGTCGTTCCTGGTGCCGCAGATGCGCCGCGAGTTCGGCGGCTGCGCCGGCAACATCGCCTATAACCTGAAGCTGCTCGGCGGCGATCCGCTGCCCGTAGCCGCGGTCGGCCAGGACTTCGGCCCCTATCGGCAGCATCTGGAGGAATGCGGCGTGCGCCTTGACCACGTGCTGCAATTGGACAACCAGTTCACGCCACAGGCTTTCATTACCACTGACCTGGACAACAACCAGATCACCGCTTTCCATCCCGGCGCCATGTCCAGCGCGCAGTTGAACCACGTGAACGACATTCCCGACGTCGACCTCGCCATCGTGGCCCCCGACGGGCGCGAGGCCATGCTGCAGCATATCGACGAGTTTGCCGCCCGCGGCGTACCGTTCATCTTCGACCCCGGGCAGGCCATGCCGCTGTTCGACGGCGAGGAATTTCGGTCCATGGTGGGCAAGGCCACCTATGTCATCGTCAACGACTACGAATCCCAGCTGTTGCAGGCAAGAACCGGCTGGAGTGCCGCGGAGATCGCCTCACGCGTGCAGGCCTATATCGTCACCAAGGGCCCCGCGGGATCGGAGATCCACGCCGGCCACGAGCTGGTGCAGGTTCCCGCTGCCCGTGAAACCGCGGCCGTCGATCCCACCGGCTGTGGCGACGCCTATCGCGCCGGGGTTATTTTCGGTCTGCTGCGCGGCGAAAGCTGGCCGACGATCGGCCGCATCGCCTCGCTCATGGGAGCGCTCAAGCTGGCCAGCCCCGGCACCCAGAACCAGCATTTCACCTACGCCGATTTCGCCGCGGAATTCCACTCCCAGTTCGGCTACCAGCTTGCTTGAGCGGACCGCGACCTGCGGTCGCAGCCCCACAACTGCCACATAAACGAAAGCCTCCCCTGGTGGGGAGGCCTTCTGGGATAAAGCCCCTGGCGGTGACCTGTTGCGGACCGCGACCTGCGGTCGCAGCCCCACAACTGCCACATAAACGAAAGCCTCCCCTGGTGGGGAGGCCTTCTGGGATAAAGCCCCTGGCGGTGACCTACTCTTGCATGGCAGAGCCACACTACCATCGGCGCATGCGCGTTTCACTTCTGAGTTCGGGATGGAATCAGGTGGTACCACGCCGCTATGGCCGCCAGGGAGAGGGTTGAGGCAGCGCATTCGCGCCCGCCTCAATCTGGATGAAAGTTCCCTTTCGTTTTTGAAGAGTCCGCCAAGGATGGCGAGCTTAGCTCTTCGCGAAAGGGACTTCGCGTAAAGTACATGTAAACGAGTGACAAGCGTCGTGGTGAATTGAATTTCCGGAAAGTGCCTGAAAACAAAGCAACTTGGGGTTATATGGTCAAGCCGCACGGCTCATTAGTATCAGTTAGCTCAACGCATTGCTGCGCTTCCACACCTGACCTATCAACCACCTGGTCTTGATGGTGCCT